>ERZ1027255.213-NODE-213-length-21597-cov-25.300993_pt1 | contig 21597 bp, 16 predicted proteins | sample MGYA00519261_ERZ1027255 | MGnify/ENA primary metagenome ERZ1027255 (study PRJEB26926, sample SAMN06164399) | human gut metagenome | biome: ENVO:00009003; feature: ENVO:2100002; material: ENVO:00002003 | host: Homo sapiens | place: USA | collected 2012 ...
AGCACCCAGAGAAGGAAGAGTACCAGAACTTCACCATCCGTGTAAGTGGTTACGCTGTTAAGTTCATCGACTTGACACGCGAGCAGCAGCTCGACGTAATTGCTCGTCAGGCTCACGAGAGACTCTAATCAATTAGAAGAATAAAGAAAAATGATTATTGCCCGCTAGATTTTCTTTCCGAGGATATTTAGCGGGCATTTTTAGCTTATTTAACTGCAAAAAAGAGCTTGGTATTGAATATTTTGCTATCTTTGCATGATGAAACTCAATATAGAACAACAAAAAGCTCTTTTGGAAGAGGGCTATAAGTTCTGCTTTGATGTTGTCAAGCTAATTATTGGCGGTGTCATATTAGCAGGTATTATGCAGGAAAGCATAAATAAAGTACTCCTTTATGGGGCAGGTTTCTTTTTTATAGTACTTTTTCTTGTAATAGGAGTCTGGTTAATAATATTATTAAAAAGAAGGAGAAAGAAATAATGGGACTGATTTATTTTTTAGGTGCCGTAACTTTTTTGATTTGCGGAGCATGTTTAACTCTTGTTTATATAATCCACAAACAAGAAAAAAATGAAGTTGGCGCATGAAAGGATTTGTACACAGCATAGAGAGCTTTGGTTCAGTAGATGGACCAGGCATCAGATTTTTGATTTTCCTGCAAGGTTGTCCCATGCGCTGCCAGTTCTGCCACAACCCGGATTCCTGGAAGACGGGGGTAGGAGAAGAGTGGAGTGCCGATGACCTGCTGGATAAGGCAGAGCGATTCAAGAGCTATTGGGGCGACAAGGGCGGCATCACCGTGAGCGGCGGAGAAGCCCTGATGCAGATAGATTTTCTCATTGAACTGTTTGAGAAGGCGCATCAGCGCGGCATCAACACCTGTCTTGATACCTCGGCGCAACCATTTAGGAAAGAAGGGGAATTCTTCAAGAAATTCGAGCGTCTGATGGCCGTCACCGATACCGTTCTTCTTGATATCAAGCATATCAATGATGAAGAGCATCGCAAGCTGACGCTTCATAGCAATAAGAACATACTCGATTGTGCCCGCTATCTCAGCGAGATACACAAGCCCGTATGGATTCGACATGTTTTGGTTCCCGGTATAACCGATAAGGATGAATATCTGCAGCAGCTGCGCAGTTTCCTGGATACGCTCACCAACATCGAGCGCATAGATATCCTGCCTTATCATACACTGGGTGTATATAAGTATGAGAAACTCGGCATCCCTTACCCTTTGCAAGGGATCGAGTCTCCTAGTAATGAGCAGGTGGCTCATGCTAATGCCATACTTCAAAAGTAGATACTTCAGAAGCAGATACTCCAAGAGTAGAAGCTTCAGTCGTATATAACCAGGTTGTAGCACTTTTCAAGTGCTCACATCCTTTCCTGCTTAATTGGGTGGATTCAGCCAATATATTTGGCTGGATCCATTTCAATTAACGATGCAGGCTGCGCCTTCTTCAGCTGATGTTGCTCGGCTCTAGGCACATTCTCTTCGTTTCTGACATTTTTCATGTGACTTTCTACCGAACTTCTGATGCGGGCAGGGATGATTGGCTTTGTCACATAATCGTTCACACCCATTTCGTAACACTCATCAATATTGTCCTTGTTGGTGAGCAGGGAGGTAATGATGATAATCATCTCGTTCTTGTCATACTTTGCTCTAACGTGCTGGATTACATCCCAGCCGTTCACCTCTGGCATCATCAAGTCTAGCAAGATGATGTCAGGCTTGTAGGTCTCTACCAGTTCAATGGCTTCCTTGCCACCGTAGGCTTTCTTGATTTCGATGTCTAGATTGCTGAGCATACTTACTATCTGTGCTATGTTTTCAGCAATATCATCAACAATTAACACTTTGCATTTACTCATACTTTTTTCCTGTTAGTTTAGAACACTTTTAAGTTCTCGCTTTGTGAATTCCATAGATATCGCAAATGAAACCCTTTTCAGTGAGAATCTTATTCATGTCTATGTTGTTAAATATCTTATGATTTGTACCAATTACCACGATCTGGTACTTTTCCTTGAGCACCGCATCGTCGTTGGTCACTTTAATTCCATATTCATTAAAAACTTCGTCTTTATCTACCAGTGGGTCATAGAGGGTAGTCTTGTAGCCGGCTCCCACCAGATTGGTGTAGAGATCTTCCACCTTGGTGTTGCGGATGTCGTCGCTGTCGGGCTTGAACGAGAAGCCGAGAATCAGCACCTTGGTTTCCGGTGCCACGAACTTCCTGATTTCGCAGGCACTCTTAATCTTGCCGGCCATCCATACTGCCATCTGCTCGTTCACCTCGCGGGCTGTAGAGAGCAGCGATGGTACCACGTCCACCTCCTGTGCCTTGTTGATGAGGTAGTAGGGATCCACGGCTATGCAATGGCCGCCCACCAGTCCTGGTGTGGCAGGAACGAAGTTCCACTTGGTCTTTGCGGCAGCAGTTACATCCTCAATGTTGATGCCCATCTTGTCGAATATCTTCTCCATCTCGTTGAAGAAGGCTATCTGCACGTCGCGCTGGCAGTTTTCCATCAGCTTGCAGGCCTCAGCCACCTTGATGCTTTGCGCCTTGTGGGTGCCATGGGTAAGCACCGAAGCATAGAGACTGTCGATAATCTCTGCTGCCTCTGGGGTAGAACCGCTCGTTACCTTCACGATGTTCTCGATGGTATGAACCGTGTCGCCCGGATTGATGCGCTCTGGTGAGAAACCAACGAAGAAATTCTGGTTAAGTTTAAGACCAGAGGTTGCTTCAAGCAGCGGTGCGCATACCTCTTCCGTGAGTCCGGGATATACGGTGGATTCGTAAACCACGATATCTCCTTCCTTCAGGATGCTGCCCACGGTGCGGGTGGCGTTTCTTACGCAACTGATGTCTGGCTTGTTCGACTTGTTGACTGGTGTAGGCACCGCAATGATATAAACATTGCATTTTTTCAGGTTGTCTATATTGCTAGTCAACTTCAGCCCGTGTGCCAAGGCCTTAGATAGTTGCTTGTTGTCAGACATCTGTCCGCTGGCGAGTTTGTTCACCTTGGCGGCATTGATGTCGTAACCCCATGTCTCGTATTTCTTTGAGAATAAGCAGGCAAGGGGGGTACCCACATAACCCAGGCCTATCACTCCTATCTTAAACTCAAAAGATTTGTCTATCATATAATCTCGTTTTATTTCTATTTTCACTTTTGTTTTCTTGTTGTCCGGAATTACTTCCTTAGATACCCTCCAGCTGAGCATAGCGTGAAGTTTTCTCCGGATTCCAAGTATCCTTATAGGATGTTCTGAAGAATATCTCCTGCAGGTGCGCCGAGAGTCGGGCGATGCGCAGGAAGTAACCTGTGTAAGGCGACATCAGCGGGGTGAACCTATAGAGGAACCATGCCGTCTTCTTTCTTTCGGTTACGAGCAACACCAGCAGGAAGGCCAGCTGCGAGAAGCATACTCTGATAAAGTAGCCCAGTGCCAGCACCTCCACGATGTGCGTGTTGAAGGTAATCGCCAGGTTGATGATATACCACAGCCACAGAAAGTTCAGGAAGCAGTCGAACATCACGCTCTCCATGTTGGATATCCAGTTCAGGATGCTCCAGTTCTTGGTAGGCAGCAGGATGTCGATGTGCTTGCGCAGGCGGAATCTTACGAGCGAGCGCGACCATCTTACTCTCTGGTGGTACAGTTTGTACCATTTAGTTGGCACATTGGTCATGCAGATGGCATCCTCCACGAACTTCACCTTGTAGCCCGCCTTTCTGATTTTCTGTGTCAGGTCACCGTCGAGTCCCGGTCCTATGTCCCAGTATCCCACCTCCTTGAGCGTCTGAGTCTCGAAAGCACCGAAGGCTCCCGAAATGATATGGTAGATGCCCAGTTCGCTGGTCACGATGCGTCCCACCTGTATTCGCTTCAGGTATTCAAAAGCCTGCAGCGACGAGCAGATGCTTGCCTTGTAGTTTCTCACCTCTATGCAGCCGCCCACGGCTTTCACCTCCCCATCCAGATAGAAGGGGATGAGCACCTTTTCCAGCGCATCCCGGTCGAGCGAGGAGTCGGCATCGAGGCTTACGATGTATTTTCCCCTTGCCATGAAGGCTCCGTAGTTACTGGCTGCCGCCTTTCCGCCTCGGGTTTCCAATCGCAGATAGTGCGTGATGAGCCCCGCACGGTAGAGGTCGGTACATATCAGTTTGGTGTCGTCGTCGCTACCGTCATCCACCACGATGATTTCGTAGTTCCGGTAGGTTTGTTCGTTCAGCGACTTCACCATCTTATAGATGTTCTTGCCTTCGTTCTTACCCGGCACCAGGATGCTGATGAGCGGGTTCTCGCGATGCAGATAGAACTTGGCAATCTCACTTTCCTTTTCTCTTTTATTTCTGTCCATCAGTCGCCAGAAGATGACCAGATACTCCAAGATGTAATATCTCGGCATCTCGATGTAGAACAGGAACCAGTAGGTGTTCACGATGCTTGCCAGCGAGAGTGTCGAAATCCAATCCCAGAAGTGGTTTAATGTTTCTGCTATGTTAAACATACCTGTTGTTCCTTTCCTTTTTCTTCTGTTATCTGAGCAGGGTCAGTGTCAAGATAGCCAGCAGTATCAGTACGCCGGCGATGAGCACGAGGATGGCCACGAGCTGCTTGTAGAGCTTCACTCGTTTCATAATCTTGTCGTCATCCTTCGGAGTCAGGTCAAGGGTTTCCTGTGGCTTGATCTCCTCTTCCTCAGAAACCGGTGATTCCGAATAGCCGCAGTAGTCATCCGGTGTCAGCTCTATGAAGTTCATGCGGTCGAAGAACTCTTCATATTGACCACTGGTTATCGCCCTCTTCGTATCGAGCACGCAGCAAATAATCTGGTCTGGCTCAATCAGGGTTGACACCTTGCGGATGGCTCTCGACATTTCCTGGCTCAGTTGGCTCTGTGCATTCTCTACACCCACGTCTTCGAATGCCATGAAGGTAACGTAGAAGATGTTGTTGTTGTACGATACCTTGTGACTGTTGAAGAGGCGGCAGAACTGAGCCTGTATCGATTCCTTGATTCTCACCGTCTCCTGGTTCTTATCCAGAATCCAGAGCTTGCCCACTATCGCCGTGAGTTCATCTTTGCGGTAGGTTTCCAGCAACTGGCGGCGCAGGCGGCCTATCAGCAGGCTGTATTCCATGTAGTTATCGTATGTGTTCGACATGTTGCTGAACATCAGACCCGTCTGGGTCAGCATACGGATACCTTCTTCTGTAATCTCATAGTCAACCACATCTCGTGGCACCAGGGCATTCACCGGATAGGTGCTCTGGCAGTAGCAGCAGGTGGCCTTGGTCACTGGGGTGGTGAACGAGTTCTCGCAGTCGTTGCAAGAGTAAATCACCGCCGGTCGGTCGTAGTCCACACCAATGTGGCGCAGCTTCTTGTGACACTTCGGGCAGATGAGCATACCACCCACATTGTAGGCACTTTCCGGAGCCACGTTGGCACAGGAGAAGTGGTGGATGATGTTCTGAATCTTCAGGTTAGAGCTGCCGCAGTTGGGGCAGCATTCCGTGTAGAGCAGATGGCTGTGGTTGCACTTAGGGCAGAGGTGCTCCTTGATGAGGTAGTGACTCTTGCGCAGTGCTCCGCATTCCACCATACTATCCTTGAAGGTGAACATTTCTGCAAGATGAAAGAGGCTCATGCTGTGGTAGTGCTCGAAGATAGGGTTGATGTACCCCAACGACGATTTCTCCATCAGTCGGTGCCCCAGTACTCTCTGGTCTCTGGATAGCAGGTATCTCAGAATGTTGGCAAAGATCTGGTTGGGTTGTGTAGGTCTTGCCTGCTCCTGCTTGATGCCGTATTTCTCCTTGGCCTTCTTAATCTTGTCGATAATCTCGTACACCTTTTCGTTGCTCATGTCGCTCACATAAGCATCCACGATGTAGTCTGTCATCTGTTCCTTTCCCGATACCCCCGTGTTGGCGAATATCGGCTTATAGCTGCATTTATACGATAGGATAGGGCTTGCTCCATACAGGATAGCATGAAATGCACGCTCACTCTTCGTATTGATGTATATACAATCGAAGTAGTCGGACTGGATGTCTGGTGTTGAGTCGACGTCTACGAAACTGTCGATGGTCAGCACCATGTCTCCACGTTTGTTTCTTCTGAGTCCAATCATTTCTTCTCTGTGTTGTCTGATTCTTTATTCTTTTCCGTAGTAATCAGTTTCGAGCTTCTCACTACGTTCTGGTTTCTATCCACTGGGATGATGTACATCGGCAGCGGTCTTGGGTCGAGCATGGCACTCAACTTGTTGATTCTCACTCTCACTGGCAACTTGTTGCTCATCACCCATGCCGGAACTCTCTGGTTGGGGCGGAAGGTGAACATGGCTACCACGGCGTTGGCATCGTGCGAGAAGTTGCTCTGCAGGTGCTTCGGAATTTCCTCCACTCTCAGACCCACCATCTGCAGCTTCGCCTTCAGTTCCAGGTCGTTGTTGATGATGATGTCTGCATCGTCAGGACTCTCCATGTATTTCACCTTCGAGTTGGGCACGTAGGTAATTACACCCAGGTGGCACGCCGCATAGTCGGTATGCTGAATGGTCATTACCTCGTCGCTCTTGAACACCAGCGTCTTGTCGCTCACATTAATCTTGGTAATGTAGGCATCGGCTGGAGCGCAGCAGTAATGTATCAGTCCCTGGCTGTAGAGGCTTGTTCTTGAGTAAGGCATCGAGGCATTCTGCATGTCGGCACCTCTTCGAGCCATGAAGTTATAGGTGGTGTTCTTGGCGCGTGCGTAGATTTCCACCTTGTTGGTTTGCTTTCTTATTTGCTCTTCTACTTCGGCTATCTCTGCATCCAGCGCATTTCGCTTGCTGTTGTCGGTCAAGCCGTAGTAGATATCCGATGTTTCTGAAGCCTTCTGCTTTCTCAGTTCGGCTAGTCGGGTACGGAGCACCGGAATCTCTTCTCTTGCCAGCTGCGCCTGCACCTCCATGTCGTGGGTTTCCTTCACGGCAGTAGGCAGGATGTTGGGGTCATACTGGTTCACAATGTTTCCCAGCAGCACGTATGAGTAGAGGGTGTCACCCTTGTGTACCACCTCGCCTATTTCCTTGTTCACCTTCAGGATGTAGATATCATCTACGGCAGATATCGGATTTTCATCCAGGGTGATGTATCCGTCATAGATCACCCATATCATTCGGGTAACGATATAATATGCCGCCAGAACGATAACCAGCAGGAATATCAGTGCGAAGATAATCTGCTGCCTGGCCAGTCGGTGGCTCTGCGACTTCAGCAAGTCGGCCATGGCCTGTTCTTGTGGCGTATTATTATATTGAAACTCATTCATAGTTCTATTTCCTTGAATATATTGTTGTTGTTATAGATGCTTACTGCCTTCTCTATGTTGATGATGGCGAGTCCGCGGTTTAACATCAGCTTATACATTCTTTCCATGCTTTCCAGGAGTCCCGTATATTCGTCCATTCGCATCAGGTAGTTGTACCCCTGCTTCTGGTTCTTGTAGGCAAATCGGCGCATGTCGATGTATTTGCTGGTCTGCTCTATGTGGTAAGCCTCGGTGGCGATGGCCTGGTTCAGGTTTTCTATTCTCTTGAGCAGGATGCCCACCGACTGCCTGATTTCCTTCACGTCGGTGTTCCGGCTGCTTCTGATGATTTCCTTTTCCGTTTCCAGAGCCTTGCGCTTTCGGGGATTCTCATTGTAGATAGGGAAGGTGAATCTTACGCCCACATCGCCGTTGTTGCTGATGCGGTTGTTGCTTTGCCAGTAGCTTGACCATCTGGCGAAGGGTGTGATTCTTGTTGTTCCCAAATAGTTCGAAAGCTTGCTGTCGTTGTCGGCTATCTGTTCCTTTACCATTACGATTCGTGCATCGATGCTTTCCTCGTCTATGTGCTGCCAGAGGGCCGCCGTATCTACGAGCACTTTCGATGGCTTTATTCTGTAGATAGGCTTGTTGGTGATGTCGCGGTCGGAGCAGAGGATGGAGATATCGTATTCTGCTTCCAGTTTTTCGTTCATCACCTTCAGCATCTTGTCGTTGCTGATACGGTCTTTCTCCAGCATGTATTGGTATGCCTCGTTCATGATGTCGAGGTTGTTCAGCCGATGGGCTATCACCGTACCGATATAGAAGTTATACTGTTCGGTGAGTTCATCGGCTGCTTTTTCGTAGATGTCAGCCGTCTGTCTCTTCTTGCCTTGCAGTCTTGAGAGTTCGTTGGCTAGCGCCACTTTGTTTCTTTTTTCTTTTCCCTGGTAGAACTTGCTGTTGATGATGTTCCATCCCAGTTCGGCTTGAACCTTAGCCTTATATTTTGATACCTGTTCGGCGTCGTCGTTTTCTGAATCAAAGTAGGAGTCTGGCCGGGCATAGACCTGTCCGGTTACTTCCAGTCCGTTGTGGCGGTTGATGGCGAGCTGTTCGTGTGCCGTCTTCGCCCAGTACAGGGAATCCGTTTTTCTGATATCCGCTGTATGTTGTTTGTTGAGTCCCAGGTCAATGACCGGAGATTTTACCCAGATTGGGTTATTGAGTAGGGTGTCGAGTTGTGCGAAGCGTTGTTTGAAGTGTCTGAGCACGTTGTTGTTTTTCAGATTTTCATATACGAGCATTTTAGGGCTAAAGCTCTTTTTCTTCAGCTGTTGCTGCTTTTGAGCCTGAGCCATAGCGCTTTGTCCTCCGATAGACATCAGTAGGGCAGCCATCGTATATATGATCAAGTTTTGCTTCATTGCTTTTTGATTTAAACACTATGAATGCAGCTGCAAGCTGTTGCAGCTGCATTCATCTAGTGTCTTCTTGATTTTTTATTTCAAGTAATGTGATATCTTACTATTTTGTACCGTAGTCGGTGCCAGAACCAGAAGTGTCACCGTCAATCAACTGGTAAACCTTGAGTCGGTTCTTACCGTAGGCTACGTAAATCAGACCATTATAGAGTGTTACGTAGTTGGCAGAGTTCCAAACGATTCTTCCCTGCTCGTTGGTTATACCGGTAACTCGGGTTTTGGCGTAAACTTCAGGCTTGCCATCCACCATCTTGTTCTTGTTGAGAACAACAAGACCGTAACCACCGCAAGCCAGGTAAACATACTTGTCGTCGAATGTTACACCATTGGCATAGCCCTGAGGCTTGAATGTGGATGCAGTAAGCGGAGCTTGCCATGTCCACTTCTCTGCGCCGGTATTCTTGTCGTAACAAGTAAGACCGTTTGCACTTCGGCATACATAGACGTTGTTTCCGTCGATGGCTATGGTGTTCTTACCATTGTTTGGTGCAATCTCTGAAACGGCGATTGATTTCTCAGGCTTTGCAGTTGTAATGTCTGCACCAGCGTTGAAAATCTCCAGTGTTCCAGCTACAGGCGTTTCTGCGCTTTTAACTTCGTTATTATAATATAAGGTAGCAATCTCGCCATTGTTCAGTGCGATGTGCTTCGCCTTACCCGGAGTCTTCTTGCTGCTCAGCAGTTCCAGTGTGTTAGGGTCGTAAACCTCATAACCTCTGGTACTTGTTACGAGCAGTTTGTCACCGTCGCGAACGATTGCATTCTCATCCTCATTGTTGCTCTGGTTGTTCTCCAGAGGAACGATGATCAGCGGATTGATGGCTGCATCAGCGATATTCTTAATCTCTGTGTTCATCAGGCCGTTGCTCTTGAGGTCGATTCTTGCCATCATGGCACCTGCATCATTCTGCTTGCCGGTCTCCTTGTCTGTATAAGCGTAGTTACCTACCACATACAGGTTTGGAGTAGATGATTTACCATCTACCATCAAATGGTTGAAATCCAACGATTTATCAGTATCCTGCAAGAACTGCAAGAGTTTTGTCTGCTTCTGGTTGTCTGTCTCGAATACCTCGATACATCCGCCATGTCCGTTTCCACGAGTGTGATACGACATGTAAAGCTTTCCGTTGTATGGCTGGATACAGGTAGCTGTGATGTCTGTATGTGTATGGTCGTAGAGAATTTCACCCAACTCATCAATATGTGGTGGAGTAGGAACGTCTGGTTTCAGCGTGTAGCCACATTCTGCCTTTTCCAGTGTAACTGGTGCACTGTTGTTTCTGAAGTTGTGGGCTTTACCTGATCCCAGGAATTGGATGTCGCTGAATGCGAGGTTACCACCATTAGAAGAACTGTTGTCGAAATGATCTGCATCTATGTAGTATTCGCCCCCAGTATCCATAGCGTTGAACATATAGCAGTCGTTCAGTGAGGCAGGGCTTCCGCTACCATTATATTTGATGACATTTGCCTTGATATAAGCTTTAGAGTTGACGCCCTGCAGGAAGATCATGGCACTGCCGTTCTTGTTGCACTGAAGTGTTCCTTCTACTTCGATGCTACTGTTGTTCACCAGATAGATGTTGTTGCTGGAAGCAAGCAAAAGATTCTTTGCCTTCAGGTAGCTGGTATGTAAGGCACTGCCTGCGCCATCACCGCCCAGAGACTTGAATTCGCCTGTCAGTTCCAGGGAACAGCAATAGAGTTGACCATTTCCTATCAGGTACAGGTCTTTTGTCTTGAATTTGCCATCAACGTTTACGACACCATCAAGTTCGACGGGTTTGTCTTCGATTCCCTCGATGCCGCCTTGTATATTTGTATAAGCGTTAGCCTGGTTCTTGAATTCGTTGCAAATAAGTTTGCCTCCGATATAAACACTGGCATTGTTCACTCTGAAAGTATGTCCTTTTAAGTTTAAATCGCCTGCAATCTTGAAGATACCTCTGTTGTGAACTTCCAGGTCTGCATTGCATTCGAAGTTTCCGTAACAGAGGATTTTTCCGCCGTTCTGATTAGGAAAAATGTTTCCACCTGTCCATTTCAGTGTTCCACCTTTTAATACTACGATGGTGTAGTTTCCCTCTGTCCAAGTTGAGTTGCATTCATAAGTTCCTGCTACGTATATTGTATTTCCATTAAGATGGTAGTTTTGATTGAAAGCGATGGTTTCGCCTGGTGCAATATACATATCTGTGTTTGCAGGTAAATTATATGGCTGGTAGTTTGACATCTTTTCCATTTTGGCAAAGTCCAATCCTGTTGGTTCTGCCTCCATGGTATATGCCTGGTTTAAATTGGCCGATGTTACTCCTGCCGCTCTTGTTGCACTTGGTCTTTTGAAGTTATAGACACGTGCAGCCAGTTGCTGAGCATCCGTAATCGAGGTTACTTCCTTTCCTATGATTCCTGTTTCTGCAGGAGTAGGGTTTGGAGTAGGGGTATCATTAGAGTCGCTACAAGATGCCAGGAGCATTGCAGCGAAACCAAATGTTGCCAATTTAATATATCTTGTTTTCATATCAGTTTGCTTGTTAAATCGTTAGTTTACATCCTTAACGTTATGCTTTCTTTTCGAGCGGTTTTTCTAGTTTTACAAGTTTGTTCTCCCACTAGAACCCCATTGGGATGGTAGTGAGAGAACATTCTTTTGATGATTGATTAATTATTTCTTTGTCTGGGTCAACTTGAATACCTGTACGCGGCTCTTACCATAAGCTACGTAGATATAGCCGTCCTGACCAATTGTTACATAGTTTGCAGAGTTAGGCTTTGCCCACTTGCCGTTCTCCATGAAGCCGTTGAATGCGGTGCGATGGCAAAGTTCTGTACCATCCTTCTTGTTAAGAACAACTACACCATAACCACCAGCTGCTACATATACGTAGTCGCCACTGATTGCTACGCCATTGCAGTAACCCTTCACGCTACCATACTTATCGCTGTTCTCTCTTGCGATGACAGGAACCTTGTAAGACCAAACCTTCTTGCCGGTGGCATCGTAGCGAACGAGACCTTCCTCGCCCTGGCAAACATAGATGTCTGTTCCGTCAACAGCAACCGTGTTCTTGCCATCCTCAGGACCTACATTGCCATTAGTTGTAAATGTTGTTGTAGCTTTATCCTGACGGAGATCAATGCCGTTGAATACATTTACAGTACCTGTTGTGTTCTTACCAGTAGCCAACAAGCTATAGAGGTTGCCGTTAGCTGAAGCAAGACCCTTGGCATCTGCTGTAGTCTGGAAATATGTATGACCGAAGTTGCTGTCGTAGAACTCGTAACCTCTTGTAGAAGACATAACGATGTTGTCGCCATACTTCACTACGCAGTTAGCATCGATACCGTTCTTCTTGTTCAATGCATCGAGAACATACTGGGTCATATTTGTAGAATAAACATTGTTCTCCAAAGGAACAACGCCAAGGAATGCACCCTTGTCGATGTCGGTAGCAGCGATGTATGCCTTGTTGTTGTCAACCATTACGTGGTTGATGTCAATCGATGTATTTCCTTGAACAGCCTGGTCGCCGACAAGTTTGTTGTCAGCCATGTGGAGAACCTCAAGACCACCCTTCAGGTTTGTTTTGCCGTTGCCATGAGTGTGGTAAGATACATATACGTAGTTGCCAACGGTCTGGATGCAAGATGCAGACATGCCATTGTTGTTGCCGAATGAAGCAACCAGGTCGAGCTTAGGAGTAGCCTTGGCGTTCTTTGCCTCTTCGCTCAGGATATAACCATACTGCTCTTTGGACTCATCCTTTCTAATGACAAGTTTACCACTTGTTGCCTTGTCGTAGTCGAGGTATGATGCAGAGATGTCAAGGTCGCCAGAAGAAGGCATTTGTGTAGTACCCATGAAGCACTTGCTCATCTGCAACAAGAGTACAGAGTTTGTACCAGGAGTAGCGAATGCGTTGATGGTAGCATCACCATTGTTTGTGAAGTTATCTGCCTTGATGACGGCTACGGCATCTTTGCCCTGCAACTCAATCTGAGCATCAGAAGCGTTGTCTGTAACGAGGTTGTTCACGTTGATGACACCGAGGTCTGCAATCTCAATCTTGCCGCCCTTCTTCAAGTTAAGCTGGGCATCACCCACTTTAACCTCTTCCTTGTTCTCGCCTGAATATGTATTGTCGGTTACATTTACGTAGCTAGCCTTGATCAGAGAACCATCCTCCAAGTTAAGCTGCTTGGTAACCTTAACTACTGCAGTCTCGCCAGTAGCATCCAAAAGACCTGTGATGTTGAGATCGCCTGTCTTGCAGAAGCCACCCACCTTCAATGCACCGGCAAGGTCAACCTTTGTTGCATTGAGGATATTTCTTGTAGCTGTAACTACAGCACCATCCTCGATGGTCAGGTTCTTCGCACGGATAGAACCGTCGATGTAAGCCTTTGCACCATTCTTGAATGTGATATTCTGGGTAGGATTTACCTTTGATTCTACAGCACCGAAACCGCCGTGAAGAATGTTCTCTTCGCCCTGGCCTTCCCAAGAAGCGTAGAGTTCTCCTTCTACAACGATATTGTTGTTGTTACCAGTAGCCTTGATAATACTGCTGGCTGCGCCATATACCTTGTCGCCAGCCTTGATCATAGAGCCGGTTCCTGTATATTCAAGAATAGCACCCTTGGCCAATACAATCGTGTTTCCACCGAGAGACTCATTGTAAGTCATCTTGCAGTCACCACTAATGAAGATGGTTACACCCTGAATCTTCTTGCCTGTAAAGTCAAGCTTGTTCTGGTTCTTGATAACGTAAGTGTTTGTTGGATTGTCCTTGCTGTAAACCAAATCAGTGGCAGCATTGAGCTCCTTGATTACATTTGGCTTTGCTGGGAATTCCGGCATTGCAGTTACGAAGTTTGTAGCTGAAGCTCCTCTTGTAGCGAAGAACTTGCGAGCCATAGCTGTGCTGTTCTTGTAATTGATTACAGAACTTGGGGTTGATGCTGTAAGCTCAACAGAATTAACCTCTGGCTTTACACCATCGCCACCAGTAGGATCGCTGTTGCTATCGCTACATGATGCGAAAACGAATGCCGCCAAACCAATGGCAGCAAGCTTGGAATTGATTACTTTCATATCTTTCTACTAAGTTTAAATTGTACTATTTCCGATATTTATCTTATATGTTTATATGTCGTTTCATACGTTCTTAATCCGCTTTTTAACTTGATATACAGTAGTTTATGCGTTTGATAGTGTATTTAGTTGCTACGCTATTTTACTCATACTTGCTATTTACGCTGCAAATTTAGTGTAAATTTCCCACAATTAGTCACTTTTGAGCGTTAAATAAGGTTAATTCGTTATGTTTGGTGCTGATTGCCACCATGTTGACTCGTTGTGAACGGAAACAAGGGGGGAATTTACTTGTTGGCGATGCCTTGTGCCTACGTTGTCTTATGCATCTTGTCTGCCATATCGGGTTTGGTATTGGGTCATTGCCTCATTGGAAGCTTCCTTAATCATGTCGATTACTTTTTTGCTTGCGTCTTCGTTTTCTTTTCGATACAAGACGGCAGCCTCATGCATAATCTGGGTCAGCATTTCGTCTGTTGGCTCTTCCATGCTTGTCAAGCGATAGCTATTTAGTTCTTTTTCTGAAATCATAATTCTATTCGTTTTAAAACCGCTGCAAATATACGATTCTTTTGTGAAACCTACAAGAAAAATCGGTTTTTTTTCGTGAAAACAGGTTTTTTATCGGTTTTGGTGATTGTCTGGTACCCTCGTTTTTGCCTGTGATGTGAACCCTATGCTTCCGAACTTTGTATATACAGCGCGTTATTAAAGGTAAATGAAATGAATATCAGGGTTTTAGATATAGGTTTTTATATGAAATAATATAGTTTTTTTAGGGAGTAGGGTTCACATCACACCCTGCCTTCACCATTTTCGCCTCGTTTTGGCCTCTGTTTTGGCCTCTGTTTTGACTCAATTTCGCCAATGACTTGTTGAGGATTCTCTGTTAGTCATTTGCGATTCTCTGTTAGTCATTGAGAAATCTCTGTTAGTCACTGAGGATTCTCTGTAAGTCATTGGCAGAACTTTCAACTACTTGTAAAATGATACGAATGCAGCCGAAAATCGGAAAATTCTGTGTTTTATGTTGTTTTCTTCTCGAAAAATTTGGTGGTTACGAAAAAGCAGCGTATCTTTGCGGCACATTTTAAGCAGAAAAGATATGAGTCAAGTAAAACCATATAAGTTGCCGGAAGAAAAAACTAGTGTAGTTTCAGATTCTATGGCAGTCCGTATTGCTCCTAATACGGATATTGCTACTCTGCGCCATAATGTGATGGATGCTGTATATGCTACAACAGACCAGAATGCTTTGTATAGTTGTTTGGTTTTCTTGTCAAATCAGGAACAATTTTTGCATTCTTCGGTGAAGACCGATTTCTTGAATCGTCTAGATGAATTGTCTAGGCTTTCAAATGGTTGGGATGGGGAAGGTAGTCTTGCCCTTTCTAGGAATATTCTAGATTTTTTGAAGCGAACAATTCTGCTTGCTGCTGATAGTAGTCTCCAAAACTGGGTAGCTTTTCCTGATGCACGAGGTTATGTGTATTTAGATTACACGGAAGGCAATAATATAGCTGGTGTAACTATTGCCGATCAGCAGGTGGTAGCATTTATCAAACGTGATGGTCATTTGTCTAAATTCAGCTTTGATAAGCTGGATGAAAAAGAAGTATTGGCATTATTGGAGAAAGCTCATGGATAAAGTTATTTCAGAAATTGCAGATGAGGAAAAGGTGGCAAGAATCTTGTTTTCACCTTCTCATGTCTATAAAGGGCAGGTTTCACCGAAGGCTTTTAAACTTGAAAAGTTGAAGAGCGGAGCAGAAGACTATATTTCTGTATTAAGATATAATGCAGATCAATTGGATTCTGTATCAGCGGTCTTTCAACCTAGAACGAAAGGTGATTCTCGGTATGGATATACTTTTTTGAATGCTAGGGATGTTCGAAATCTGGATTATGAATTTAGTAATAGGAAGGTAGAGCTATTGCCAAAGCCAAGCAAGCGATTGCCATTGCATGCTGGGATTTTTTTATCAATTGATGGGAGGCTACAGACTGCCGATGATGTTTCTCCAGATATTGATTTTTTCCAAAAAGAACTTGCTATGCTTTGTGATGGGGTGCATAAGTTTTAATTCAACTACTTGTATGTGTGGGGGCTTTCTTGAAGTTGGAATGAGGCTTAAGTAAAGGTTAAATGAGCCTTACGTAAAGGTTAAATGAGGCTTAAACCAACTTGGAATGAGGCTTACTTCGATTTGGAATGAAGCTTATTTCAACCGCCAATGAAGCCTGTTTCAATCGCTAACGACACTTACTTCGTTTTTTTCTTTAAATTTCTTCTTTTCCCTGCAACTTTCCTGCATCTTCTTTCGTCTAACCATCAGAATTTAGAAACATAAAATTAGGAAAGATATGAAGAAATTTGGTTTTTTGGCGGTGGCTGCCGCCTTGTTCCTTGCCCCTATGGGCTTCTGTTCCTGCAGCATGGGCTCTACTACCACTTCTGAAATGAAGGGAGGCTTGAATTTTACGCAGAATGATTTAACCGCAAAGCCTTTCGAGGCGATCGATGTGAATGTGGTTGCCACTGTATATTATACCCAGAACGATGGCGATGAATGCAATGTGCGACTGGATTACTCTGACATCAGAGACGAAGAGTTCGCTCAGAAACTCAAGGAGAAACTCAAGGTGGTGTATCGAGACGGAGAGGTGAAGATTGGGCTCACCGGAAGACTCAAGGTGCCTGCCATGTGTAACTCTGAGAAATATAGATTGAAGATTTATATCACCAGCCCCGACCTGGTGAAGATTACCCAGGAAGGCGTGGGCTCGTTCTATGCCAAGAGCATCAATAGCGACCGCCTGGAAATCGATAACGAGGGCGTAGGCTCTGTTAACATCAACAAGATTCTCGCCAACAAACTGGAGGTTACCAACGAAGGCGTTGGCTCCGTCACCATCGATGAAGCCAAGGGCGATGTGATGAAGATTGATAACGAAGGCGTAGGCTCCGTAAAAGTGGGCCGCGTGGCTATGGGCGACCTGAAGGTGGATAACGAGGGCGTAGGCTCCGTAACGCTTGATTTCTTCAAGGGCGGCAACCTGAAGATTAACAACGAGGGCGTGGGTAAGGTTAGCGCCAAGGTGGATTGCCAGATTCTGAACGTGGATTTGGATGGAGTAGGCGGCGTGAACCTGAGCGGCGTTACCGGCACATATACCCGTCATAAGGATGGAGTGGGAAGCATCTCTGATCGAGGACTGAAAGTCGGAAAATAATCTGACTTTCAAAAACAAAAAATGCAATCTGGTGGGCGCTAATATACTTGCTATTTTTTCTTTTATATATTTTCTTTTTATAATATATATTAGCACCCACCGGATTGCACGAAATTGGGCAAAAAATGCTCAAAATTGAGTAAGAAATGCTTGTTTCTAGAAGTCCCACTTCATACCCAGGCAAGGGCGAACCTTGGCACCGTCGGTGCTGCCGAAGTTATTCGTAATCTCTACCTCGCCACCCAGGCTCAGGTTATCGCAGCCGAAGTGCTGACCTACGTTGTACCAGAGCTGTGGCTCGGTGATGAATACCGTGTGGCGGGTCTTAGCCTGTCCATCGCCATCGAATGTGGCGTGAGTCTCCCACCAGAAATCAGCGAAGCCGTCAAACTTCAAACCCTTTACGCCAAAGAGGTCGTTGCAGGTCCATACGGCTGTCAACTGCATCGGAACATTCTGGTCTTTCTTGCTGATGGTCTTGTAGAGCACATCCAGGTTCAAGGTGTTCTTGTAGGTGGCATCGTGAATGAGATACTCTACACCAAAGAGCCATGCGTTGTTGATAGGGTAATTCTTGGTGATACCGCCATTGTACTCAGCATGCAGACTCCAGTTTTTCAGGTTTGAATCCTTCCAGAAATTCAGCGCACGCGAAATCTCGGTGTAGGTTCCGCCCAGGGAAACATTGTCGCTGTTGGGGTCCATCTTGTCGTAGTTGAAGTCGTGGTCAACGAAGAAATACGTGCTTCCCCATTTGTCCTGCTTGAACATCTCCAATGTCAAAGTTACATACTTGCGGTCGGTGCCGAAATCATAGAGCACCTGAGCGTTGGTCTGGGCTAATGCCTTGCTTGCAGGAAGCAATGCCAATGCCATGAGAACCAGGCTTTTCAGCTTTTTCATAAATCTTTTTCTTTAAATATTAAAATGTTGTTTGAATGAAATCTTGAAAATCAAAAAAGAGGCCACGGATATCACATCCACAGCCTCTCAAAATCTGCTAAAAACAACTTGTCGCCTAATAGGCGAAAAGAGGATAATCCTTCATGGTCTCGTTCACCTTCTCGCGAACACGGGCAATCACCTTCTCGTCTTCTGGAGCATTGAGCACTTCCTCGATGAGTTCTGCGATGAGGTGCATCATGTCTTCCTTGGCACCACGGGTTGTCATGGCTGCTGTTCCGAGACGGATTCCAGAGGTCTGGAAGGCTGAACGGGAGTCGAAAGGAACCATATTCTTATTTACTGTGATATCGGCAGCAACGAGTGCATTCTCGGCTACCTTACCTGTAAGATCTGGATATTTTGAACGCAGGTCAACGAGCATGGAGTGGTTGTCGGTACCACCGCTCACGATGCCGAAACCGCGACCTATCAGGTCGTCAGCCAGCACGGCTGCATTCTTCTTCACCTGAGCTGCATACTCCTTCCATGAAGGCTGCAGGTTCTCGTTAAAGGCCACTGCCTTGGCTGCGATAACGTGCTCCAGCGGACCGCCCTGCTGGCCAGGGAATACGGCTGAATTCAGGAGCATGCTCATCTTCTTCACCTCGCCCTTCTTGGTAGTCAAGCCCCAAGGATTCTCGAAGTCCTTACCCATGAGGATGATACCGCCACGAGGACCACGCAGGGTCTTGTGGGTGGTAGAAGTAACGATGTGGGCATACTTCAATGGGTTGTCGAGCAGTCCGGCAGCAATGAGACCGGCTGGGTGAGCCATATCAATCATCAGGAGGGCACCCACCTCGTCGGCAATCTTGCGCATGCGGGCGTAATCCCACTCACGGCTGTAGGCGCTACCGCCACCGATAATCAGCTTAGGCTTGTGCTCCAGCGCCAGCTTCTCCATCTCGTCGTAATCCACACGGCCCGTCTCCTTGTTCAGGTTGTAGCCGATAGGGTTGTAGAGGATGCCCGAAGTGTTGACGTGGCTACCATGAGAGAGGTGCCCGCCGTGGTCGAGGTTCAGTCCCATAAAAGTATCGCCTGGCTTCAATACGGCGAGCAGAACGGCTGCGTTGGCCTGTGCACCTGAGTGAGGCTGCACGTTGGCATACTCAGCGCCGAAGAGTTTCTTGACGCGCTCGATGGCGAGGTTCTCTACGATATCCACCACCTGGCAGCCACCATAGTAGCGTTTGCCTGGCAGACCCTCGGCATACTTGTTGGTAAGGTAAGAACCCATAGCGTTCATCACCTCGTCACTTACGAAATTCTCAGAAGCAATCAGCTCCATACCCTTCAGCTGACGCTGATGTTCTCTTTCGATTAAGTCGAAAATCTCTTGATCTTTTACCATTCTTTATACTTTTTATGGTTGATATTAATGATTCCGGGTGCAAAAATAAGCAATATCTCTCAAACTACCAAATAATTTGAAGTATTTTGAGTGATATTGCTTACTTTTTGTTATATTTCTATTGAAAAACTACTTGCAAAGCTCCACTTTGCCCAGTTTCTGCTCCTTGTCGCAGTAGTGGCAGCGCACGATGCCCAGCACCTTATCTACGGTGTGGAAGAGGGTCTGCATAGGCTCGTTGTTGGTGATGCACTTAGGGTTGTTGCACTTTACGATGCCCTTCAGTGTGTCAGGAGTCTCTACGGTCTTCTTCTCTACGATTTCGTAGTCCTTGATGATGCTGAGACCGATGTTAGGAGCCACCACAGAAAGGCGGTTGATTTCCTCGTCGGTGAAATACTTGTTGGCCACCTTGATGATGCCCTTCTTGCCAATCTTCTTGGAAGGAAGGTTGTAGCCGATGGTAACAGGAGTATCCATCTTCTCCAACTGGAGCAGATTCACTACCTGATAGGTTTTCTCGGCTGGTATATGGTCGATTACGGTACCGTTCTCGATAGCCGCAACCACTAATTGACTTTTATTGTTTCCCATAATTAATCACTAATAAATAATCACTAATAAATAATCACTAATCAATAATGGTCTTATCGTTCTTCACATCCTCCAGTGTGATACCGAGGCAGTGGCAGAAGATAGCCTCACGGGCGTAGAGACCGTTCTGAGCCTGCTGGATGTAGTATGCATGTGGGTCGTCATCCACATCGTATGCAATCTCGTTCACGCGTGGCAGCGGGTGCATGATCTTCATGTTCTCCTTAGCCTTGCAGAGCATGTCGCGCTTCAGGATATACACGTTCTTAACGCGCTCGTATTCCATCAGGTCGCTGAAACGCTCCTTCTGCACACGGGTCATGTAGAGAATGTCGGCGTCGGCAATCACGTCTTCGTTGAAATCCTCATGCTCCACGTACTTGATGTTATGCTCCTTGCAGTAGAGTTTATACTCCTCAGGCATAGCAAGTTCCTTAGGTGCGATGAAGTGGAAGGTAGGGTTGAAGTGGCGCATGGCGGTGATAAGTGAGTGAACGGTGCGGCCATACTTGAGGTCACCCACAAGATAAATGTTCAAGTTCTCCAGGGTGCCCTGGGTCTTGTAGATAGAGTAGAGGTCGAGCAGGCACTGTGATGGGTGCATGTGGGCACCGTCGCCTGCATTGACGATAGGCACTGGAGCCACCTCGCTGGCATACTGTGCTGCGCCTTCGATGAAGTGGCGCATGGCGATAACATCGGCATAGTTGCTCACCATGAGGATGGTATCCTTGAGCGTCTCGCCCTTGGTGGTGCTGGATGTCTTGGCATCAGAGAAGCCGATGACACGAGCGCCGAGGCGGTTGGCTGCGGTTTGGAAACTGAGTTGTGTACGAGTAGAAGGCTCGAAGAAAAGGGTCGCTACGACCTTTCCCTTCAACAACTCCCTGTTAGGATGCTTTTCAAACTCCTGCGCCATTTCGAGGAGGTACATGATTTTCTCCTTCGAGAGGTCTGCAATTGTCACAAAATTATGTTTTTCCATCTGAATTTTGATTGAATGTTCTAAAATCGCCCCCAAAGTTACATATAATTTCTGATTTATGTGCGATATTTCAAAAGTTTTATGTATTTTTGCACAAATAATTGAGAAAATAGACAATGTATTTGAAAAAATAGACAATGAGACGACATTTTATCTATACGTTATGGGGCATTTTTGCCGCCGGAATCGTGAGTGTGGCACTAGCCTTCATGGCCATCTGGTTTGGCTGGATTGGCTACATGCCCGACATCGAGGATTTGCAGAATCCTATCAGCAGATTCGCCACTCAGGTGTATTCTGCCGACGGGAAGGTGATGGGTACATGGAATCTGAATAAGGAAAACCGCATCGTGATTCCTTATAAGAAGATGTCACCTTATTTAATAAAGGCTCTCGTGGCCACGGAGGATGAACGATTCTATGAGCATTCGGGCATCGACTTCCGTGCACTGGGGCGTGCCATCGTGAAACGTGGTATCCTGGGACAGACCAATGCCGGTGGTGGAAGTACCATCACCCAGCAGCTTGCCAAGCAGCTCTATTCCGAAAAGGCATCGAGCACC
>ERZ1027255.217-NODE-217-length-21235-cov-5.682342_pt1 | contig 21235 bp, 15 predicted proteins | sample MGYA00519261_ERZ1027255 | MGnify/ENA primary metagenome ERZ1027255 (study PRJEB26926, sample SAMN06164399) | human gut metagenome | biome: ENVO:00009003; feature: ENVO:2100002; material: ENVO:00002003 | host: Homo sapiens | place: USA | collected 2012 ...
AGGCTATTCGTCGGCAGCGTCAGATGTGTATAAGAGACAGAGCTTTGACAGACCGGGTGTCAGGCAACTGCTTGAAGATGCAAAGTCGGGAAAGATAAACTTGATCCTCTGTAAAGACCTCTCACGCTTCGGCAGAAATTATATTGAGGTCGGTCAGTATATAGATTACATTTTCCCTTCGTTCAATATCCGCTTCATCGCCCTGAGCGATAATGTGGATACGCTTGACAGAAACAGCTCTGCGATGGATCTTATGCCCGTGATGAATTTGTTTAACGAATGGCACGCCGCAAATACTTCCAAGAAGGTACGCAGTGTCAAAATTGCAAATTCAAGGCAGGGCAAGTATATGGCGGCATCAGCAGCTTATGGTTATATCAAGGCAGATGATGAGAAGCATACTCCGCTGATTGACGAAGAAGCTGCCGTTATCGTAAAACGTATATTTGAGCAGAGAGCAAGCGGATCAAGTCCAAAGCAAATAGCAATACAGCTAAACAAAGATGGTATTCCGATCCCCTCCGATCATCGCTATCACCTTAAAGGCAAGGAAAATCCGCTTGTGACATCACACCTTTGGAATGATTGTATGGTGCGAGGTATTCTGAATAATGAAATCTATATCGGAAATCTTGCTCAGCAGAGAGTGACAACGGTATCCTACAAAAATCACAAGCAGATACGCAAGGATAGGTCAGAGTGGGTAATCGTTGAAAATACTCACGAGCCGATCATTTCAAGAGAGCTATGGGATAAGGTAAGAGAGGTCGAAGCATCGGTGAGTGTCGGTAAAATGACTAAGGAAGGCGTGATCCGTCCGTTATCGGGCTTTATGTATTGTGCAGACTGCGGATATAAGATGAAAATGAACAGAACTATGCACACTACCAAAAAGCGAGGTGCTTATGAGACTGTCAGTTACCGCTGTGGTACTTATGTAAGAAGCGGAACGGACGGCTGCACTCCTCACTCCATACTTGAAAGAGCGATCTCAAAGGTAATTGTTGATGATATTCGTGCAAAAGCAAGGTTGGCTGTGGAGGACGAGGGCGCACTCCGTGAAGCTGTTCGCAAACGCAGACAGGCTACTGCCGATGCGGAGAGCCAGCACAACATTAAAGAGCTTCGTGAGGGTGAGAAAAGGCTTGCACAGCTTGAAACGCTTATTAGCAAGACCTATGAGGAAAAGCTTCTCGGTGCTGTTCCCGAAGAACTCTGCGTGAAAATGCTGAATCAGTATCTTGATGAACAGAAAGTGTTGAGAGAGAAAGTCGCTGTGCTGAAAGAAAAGTGTGAAAACGCTGAACAGGCTGAAAGAGATATTGACAAGTTCGTTGAAAATATCAAGAAGTATGCTGATATTCAGGAGCTTACCCGTGAGACCTGTCTGGAGCTTATTGAGTACATCGTGATCGGAGACCGTCCCGAAAGCAAGGACGAGGACAGACAGATTCACATTTTCTACAAGTTCCTTGAAAAGGGGCTTGCAGAAAAAAGAAACATTCTGCTTCCGCAGAATGTGGAGTAAAATTTTTTTGGGTGTACTTTTATGGGGTTCATCTCCGGAAAATTCAGATCTCCAAACGGCACATTACCGACCGCAGCATCAAAAGAACCGTTTTGAAAATGGGTACTTTCAAAACCGGTTACCTGAATGTCGGCATCGGGGTAAAGCTGTTTTGCAATTCGTCCGCTGATGGAGTCAATTTCAACGCCATAGATATTTGTATGTTCAGCCATTTCTGACGGCATTTTACCAAGAAAATTGCCGACACCGCAGGACGGTTCAAGAAGATTGCCGCCATTGAAGCCGAACATATCCAATGCTTCGTAGATTCCATCAATAATTGCAGGAGATGTGAAAAAGCTGTCAAGAACAGATTTTCTTGCATCTTCATATTCTTTCGGTGTAAGTGCATCGGACAGCTGGGCGAACTCTTTACTCCATTGCTCATTCTCAGAATCAAAAGCCTGTGCAAGACCGCCCCAACCAACGTATTTTGACAGAATTTCCTGTTCTTCAGGAGTAGCCGTTCTGTCCTCACTTTCAATTTGCTTTAATGTCTGAATGGCAAGCAGATTGTTCTTGAACTTGGTTTTTGCACCGCCTTCACCGAGGTTATCATCAGTTATGGTGAAATTCTGCGTCTTTTCATCTGCTTTAATTTTCGATTCCGGCTTAATATTAGATTTTTCTGTTTTACGTTGATTCCTGCGGTCAATATCGTCCTGCGTGATATATTTATCATGTTGAATAAGGTCAGCAGTGAGTTTTGCAACTTCCGTCCAACTGAAATCAAATGTTTCCTTGCTGATACCATTATCCTTGCTTCTGACGGTAAACTGCATTCCTTTGGAATCATGGTCAACAGAGAAGATGTTGCCGTCAGACGTGTGACCGCCTGTGCCATACTCATTTTTCAGAAAGTCAGCAAATTCCTGAGTGCTTGGGTGATTTTCCTGAAAAAACGCTGCAATGCGAAATTTACCGCCCTCAAATCCGCTTCCACGCATGATTTCCTTATGCAGTTCTTCAAAACGGTTGACATCTGCAACAGGTTCACCATACTGTACAGGTGTAATGGTTTGTGCGGATACGGACGGGTTTACAGGTTCTGATTCTCCGAACAGAGTCAACTGCTCATATTCCTGTTTTCCATTTCCAAAAGGTTTGAACTCCTTGTCATCCGCTACAAATCCAAGCCCTGCATCGGCAATGGCATTTTCGTCAAACAGCGGTGCATCATCAGAAATTTCAGTTTCAGACGATTTTTCGGTAATCGGTTCATCTTTCACAAGTTCTTTTTCCGGTGCTACAAGCTGAACATCAGTAATCTCCGCATCGACCAGATTCCAACGATTGATATATTCATCAGCTATCTTTTTCGCTTCTGCTGTATTTTTTGCCTGACAACGCATCGGTGAATTTGTACCGCTTTCTCTATCATAGATATCATCGAAAGTAAGTAAACCAGATTTCTGTTCAGGCTCTTTTCCATTTGCAATAGACTTGTCAGCCGTATCAAGTGTATCTGTATCTACAATACTTTCATGCACTTTTTCGGTATCACTTTGTTCCAAATTCTCAATACCTGCATGACGATTGGCAGATTCAACAACCTCAGACAAGAACGTTTCCAGTCCCTCTTGTGGCATGATGACATTGCCGGTATCTCGTGAGAGCATGATTCTTCCTCTGTCCTCGTTGATGCTGTCAATATGCCACTCTTTTCCCTGAAATTCAATATCATCGCCAACTTTGAACGGCAAATCAGAAGTCTTTGTTGGAATAACTGATGCGATCTCATCATCAGAAAGCGATACCAAATCATTGAAATCAAGTACTGACAGAGCATTTTCATTCATTTCCGCAAGTGAGTTATACTGCTCATCACGAATGACATTGCCATCATACTCAAATATGAGCCTGTATTGTTCCAGATCTGCATACACCTGTATAGGGAGATTATGTTCTTCGTCTGTTGTATAAGCGAGCGAGATATTTGAAAGATCAGAAAACTCAGCTAATTCACCGAATTCTCGGTCATAATAGTCGGCAATGTGCTGTTTTGCAATATCCAAATCAGACAGTTCTGTAGACTGTGCTTTGTCAGCAAGATAGGCTTCTGCTGTAGGTAAATAAGTTTCCAGTGTACCTGTTTCATCCGCTTTGATGGGATTGATGTCAATTGTATATCCTTCCAGTGTAAGTGCTTCTTCATGAATGATATTGAAAAGAGCATCTTCCTTTAAGTCAGAATCCACTTCAAGAACAACATCAATATCTGAATCCGCATTTTCAAGCCCACGAGAGCGAGAACCGCTAACAGCTGCACCATGAATCTCTGCATTTATACCGTTTTCCTCAAAGATTCTCTGTACAAAATCTTTGACCATATTTTCAATCTCAACCGGTCTGAAGTTATAGAACTTGAAATGTTCTTCTGTTTTTGCTCTGAAATCTGCAATGGCAGGTGGTTCAACTTCTTTTTCAGCCGGAACCGATGCAATAATTTCCACATCAGCAGCTGTACGAATCGGGTGCTGTATCTTGAAATCACTTAAAATGTGTTGTTCTTCTGCTGTAAGTGCAGCATTTTCTGCTAAGAAAGGCACAACACGGTCAAGAAGATAATTCAGTGATTCACGATCGTTTTCATTATAAGAAAACTCCTGTTCTAATGCATTCTTCGCAAACTGTTCAATATGGTCGATCAACGTTCCGCCGCCTGTTCCTACACCATCCCCAATGTCAAAACGTCCGGAATGGTGGAATTCCTGTCCGTCAATCATGGTGGTAACCGTAAAATCTGTTTTCTTGTACCAGCCTGCCTTCAAGTCAGCAATATCACGTTCTGTATGCTGCTTTTCATCAAGATAGCCAAGTAATGCATTGGCAAGGGCAAATGACATTTCAGGATTTTCATCGACAAAATCGGCAAGCAGATCACTTTCCGTAAACCAATCCTGATCTTTATCGCCAAAGCGAAGCGATACAGAATCCGGCTCCGGAATGTCAATTTCTTCAATCGACACCAGTTCCTCACGCTGTGCAATTTGCAAGTCAAACTCCTGTTTTGCAGACAGAAGCAAATCAAGTTGTCTGCTATTATCAAGAAATTGACTGCTATCGCTCTGGTCGAGATAGCCAATCAGCAGATCGTTCATTGTACCAAGCTGTGTAATGTCATAATCCTTAGAAACATAGTTTTCAATGACATTTGCCATGTTGTTTCGTGCTGCAATTTCAATAGAGGAAGAAAGAGCCTGTATCTGCTGATTATCAAGCCCCATATTCTGCAAGTTTTCAAGAATTTGATTTTCACAGATTGTCTGACGAAGAATTGCCTGAAAATGCGGTGCGTCCTCTTTTTCAGTGGTAAACATAACCTTGCCGTCACGAATTAGTCCTGAAAATTCCGCACCACGCTCGTAAAGCTTCGGTTCCATCTTATGATACTTGTCAGGTGTCAAGGGCGAAATCATAAACTGTCGGTTTCGGATTTCTCTGTATGGTCTGTTACCGATGATTTCTTGTGAAGCCTGTCGGCTATTCTGAATCATTGGTTTTCTCATAACCTTTACAGCATCCTGAATAGCACTTATCTGAGAAATATCAGCCTGAGATACAGTCATTACCCCTTTGCTGCTGGGATAGATTCTTGCTGAAAACGAGATGTTCGCTTTGTTTGCCAATTCCGCCATTTTGAGAATGGTTTCTCTGTCCTCGCTGATATAGGATTTCTGGGGAATATATTTGTAGTCTGTATTGCCGATAACATTTTTATCCTGCGGAATATGTTCTTTGCCCGACTTCTGTAATCTGCAAAGGGATTCATCAAGACCTGTAACATTCTTGAAGTGGTCAATTTCAGAACTGTTTACTGCAATCATCGTGTTGCTGCCATCGCTGTATGCACAGTAATTCAGCCCTGATTTATCAAGTGCCTGCTGTATCTGCTGAAATGTATCTTCACGCATGACAGCAACGGTTTTATCTCTGTTATCCGTTGCTTCCTGCCAATAAGGATTGCCGTATCGCTTCATTTTGTTCATTCTCCCTTGTAATATGTCATTCCAATCTTTTGCTCCATTTGGTGTTACTCTTTTCATGGCAGGATACCGAGCAATCAGTTTTTCGGCAAATTCGTTCCCTGTCTTATCGTTATCGGTGCAGAGATAGATGTTTTCAGGTGATATTGCATATCGTTGCATCGTTTCCGTGACAACAGAAGGTTTTACGCCTGCCATGGAAACCAGCCTGTAATCCCTGCGTTCGGGGTATAGATCAGCAAATGAAACCGCATCGATGGCACTCTCAAAAAAATAGGTATTGGCAGGTTTGCCGCTGACTATTTCAAAGCCATAGCCGTCTGCTGCACCTTTATCAAAGGATTTGAAACGCACATTTGACGTACCGACCTTTTCCGCACCAACTAATAAGCCATTTTCATCGAAAATTTTGAATACTGCATTGCCTGTTTTTCCTTCCTGTGATAATCTTCCCTCAGCAGTCAACTTTTCAAGAGATGCGATAGATAATCCACGACCATTGTGCAGATAGTGCATGGTTCTGGATAGATCTGTGCTCTCGTGCAGTGTGATCTCACGATTTTTAGGCGGCTCTGCTTTTGAAATACTGTGGGAGTGAAACGGAATTGCTTTTTCATTGCTGAGTAACTCCACCGCAGAAATAAAATCAAGTCCCATAAATTCCTGTACAAACTGGATGTTGCTGCCGCCTTTGTTTTCGGAAAAGCGAAACCACTTTCCAACTTCGCCGGCTTTGTTATTTTTGATATGCAGGCTGTCGTGTTCTTGCAGAACGTACTCTCTGCCGACCTGTTTTAAGGAAAATCCCTGACTTCTCAGGAAATCAGGGAGATTGACAAGATTGGCACGTTCGATCTGTTCCGGCGTAACTCGCATCAGAGTTCCTGCCCTTTGCTTTTAGATTCCCCTTGTTTCGGACTTTCTGCCTTCACTTCCTGTGCAAGCTTTTTCATCTTCTTTCGGCTGAAATAAGCCGGTGCTTCTGATTTCCTTACGGTTACGGCAGATTTGTCGCCGTCCAATCTTGCAGAGTAGGGAATGCCATCCTTTTCAAGATTTTGCATGGTTTCCTGCGCATCTTTTTCCGACATTGGCTGAATTGCTCTGTCCTCTCTGGGAATCTGCCGGAACACTTCTGGATTTACAAGACGAACGTGTGTATCCTTCGCTTTTTCCTCCGCAGCGTGGAAAGCACCCTCATTTTTCTTGGAAACGGTAATGGTAACACCCTTATCGGTTTCCACCGCCGAAAAAGGAATCTTCTGCTTTTCCAACTCTGTCATTATGATTGCACCCACCTTCGCCGGTTCGTTAGTAATCACTCTGTCCTCCGGTGGAATTTGCCTGTAATAGTTGGGATTGATTTTTCGTATTCCCGAACGGGATCTCTGTGGTTCTTTCTTTTCCGGTGTAGGTTTTTCCATCTGTTTTTCCGGCTGTGATTTCATGACAGCTTTCGCAAACAGATTTACCAGTCCCGCATGGGAACTGAGGGACAGACTTCTTTTCGTATAGAGTTCCGGCACATTCTGAAGCGTATCTCTTACAAAGTCCTTGACTTCTTTTGCGATTCTGCCGTCACTGGTACCGTTCAACGCACAGGCAAGAACAAAGGCGATACGGTCATCAGAAAATTTCTCACGCACGTCACTTAGTGCCTGTTCAGAATTCAGAGTATATCGCTCGTAATCATAATTCTGGGAAAGTGCCTGTGAGATTTCCTTTGCACAATCCATATTAGCCTTTGCCGATTCTCGGAAGGATTGCAGTGTGGCATCATCACAAGTGCTAAAATCAATTTCTTCCAGAAATAACGGCACATCGGAACGTTCTTCCTTTTTGCCATTGTTGATGATTCCATCAATCATGTTCATATCATCTTCCATAGACATTTCAGCATTGCGAAGATATTCAGCAGAATCAAGCATCACGGTTTCAATCGGTTTGTCAAAATCAGACAAATCGCCATTTGACAAAAAGTCCGTATTTTCAATTTCAGCTTCTGTTTGTGCAATGGCTTTGTCAACAATATGATCGTTTGCATTTTCCATTTTAGGAGCATTTTCAAGCTTATGGATTTTCGCTTCCATAGCAGAGATACTTGATTTTACCGCTTCAATTTTTTGACCAAGCTTGAATTTTTCTGCCATGGAATCGCTTTTTTCATACTGTTCAAACAGTTTGGAAAGATTGCTCTTTTCTGTATCCATGCTGATACGCAGCAGACCTTTGCTGCTGTTCCGCAAATTTTCCATGGATTCCTTGAACAGTTCTCTGCGTTTCTGCGGATTTGGTATCATGAACGACTGAATGACGTTACTGAAACTTCTGAGTTTTTCGGCTTTCAGCCTGACAACAGCGATACGGTCATCCAGTTTGGAAATTTTGTTCTCTGCTTTTCTGATGCTGTTTTCAATCTTCGGAATACGGTTTTCATGAATTGCATTGATTTTTGTTTCATTTGCTCTGATGATCGCAGATACAGCACCGGGAAGTTTACCGTTGTCCATTAAGTCCTGCAGCATAGCATTCGTCGCTTCAAGTCTTGCAGCTTTTTCTTCGAGCATCGCAATTCTGTTTTCACTCTTGCTGATCTGATCCTGTGTTTCAGCTTTCTGTTCCTGAAGATGATCCAGCGTGTCCATATGGCTGCTGTAAGCCATATGAAAAATCGGCAGCAGCGTTTCACTCTTGTGTGCATCTGCTTCAATCTCCGGCTGTTTTGTAACTTCGTTCTCTTGTATCGGCATTTATGTCACCCCTCAAAGAAATATATTTACATGATTCATCTTGTTCGCTCCATTTCACGATTTTTCTGCTTTATATTTTCCTGATTCTCTGTTTCAGGTTCTTTGCCATCTACATACAAATCCTCTTCCAGTGCTTTCTTTATGCTGCAATTATCGCTGTGCCAATAGTTGATATAGGTTTGTGCAAGCATGATCTGAATGTCAATCGGCTTATTTTCCAATTGTGTGACTGTTACGCCCAAAACCGCAGCAATTTCAGGAAGCAGCAGCCGTGCATAGTACTTACTGTCCGGTTCAGACAAAAAGAGGAGCATTTCCTCTGTATACGGCTTCATCGCTCATTAACCATTCTGGCAAGTTCGTTCTTATCCGTACCGATCGCATATTCATACATGAGATTTAGTTTTTCATTTTCAGAAAGCTGCATCAAACTGCTGATCTCCATGCCTGTATTTTCCGCAATTTCGTGCATACCGAGAATGAGTGTTCCTTTTCGCCACAGCTTTTCGATTTTTTCATACTGCTTATGTGCCGAAAGTTCGTCACTTGCTTCATAGCTTTTCATGGCATTGCATATTTCAGCTTGTATTTCTTCCGGAAATGAACGCAGGCTGTCAGTGAGAACGCCGAGAACATCTGCCGCTTTTCTTAGAGTTTCTATGTTCATGACTACTCCTTTCTGGTCGCCCAGTTGTAATACGTCTTGTCGTTGAACACATTTTCTGCAACCTTTGGCACAACAATGGTTTTTCTGCCATTTTTGATATATGACGTTTCTTTACCGGAAAGCAGGAACTTCAACTGTCCCTCAGAAAGTTCCACGCCATACACTTTGGTAAGATTCATTCCGCATCGTGCGGAACAGTACCAGCCATACTTGCCCTTGATAACCGGCTTGCTGCACTTTGGACAATTCCCGATACTCGGCTGATTTTCACCAAAAGACACGGAATCATCAACAGAACCGTATTTACTTACAAGCTCCGTCACAAATCGATTGATTTCATTCATGAAGCTGTCCGCAGAAAGACTGCCGTGTTCCACTTCAAGCAGCTTATTTTCCCAGTCGGCAGTCAGTTGTGCGGATTTGACCTCATCGGGCATGACACGGATCAGATTTCTGCCCTTGTCAGTAGAAATGATTTTTTTGCCGTCACGCTGAATATATCCGTGCTTGACAAGATTTTCAATGGTATTGGCTCTTGTTGCAGGTGTGCCAAGTCCTTTTTTCTCCGCATTTTCGTCAAAATCTTCTGCACCTGCGCGTTCCATGGCAGAGAGAAGCGTATCTTCGGTAAATGATTTCGGCGGAGATGTAAAGTGTTCTAATTTTGATGCCTTTGCTATAAAGTTCATACCGTTTTCCAGATCGGGCAGACGCTTTTCATCGCTCTTTTCCGATTCTCCGATCTTACCGTCCAATGCTTTCCAGCCGGATTCCAGAACTGTTCTGCCGGTTACAGTAAATGCTGTGTTTTCACATTCGAGTGTCACTTTTACAGCATCATATCGATATGCAGATGCCGAAGCACACAAAAGCCTTAAAGCAACCAGTTTCAGAATATTCTGTTCTCCCACAGCCAGTGCCGATATATCACACTTCACACCGCTTTCGGTTGGAATGATCGCATGATGTCCTGTGACCTTACGATTGTTGATGACCGCTTTGAGATTCGGTTCTGCAACACTTCCAAGCCCAAAACGTTCGCTGATTGCCGGAATGAGAGCATAGACGGTCTGTTCCATATCATCGGATAAGTACTGAGAATCGGTACGGGGATAGGTGACCAGTTTCTTCTCATAGAGGGACTGCATATAGTCGAGTGTCTGCTGTGCCGTGTAACCGAACTTTTTGTTTGCTTCACGCTGTAAGGAAGTCAGATCAAAAAGTTTCGGAGCAGATACACTTTTGACCTCTTTTTTCACATCTGTTACCGTTGCGGTTTTGCCGTTGCAGGAAGAAACCTGTCTATCAGCTGTATTTTCATCGTCAATCCTTGTACCGACTGCCTTGAAACCCATATCCAGATCTACCGTGAAATACTTTTGCTTGACGAAGTTTGCGATATCCGCATCACGTTTCACGATCATGGCAAGTGTCGGTGTCTGCACTCTGCCTGTATTCAGGTGGGCGTTGTATCGCACTGAAAATAGCCTCGAACCATTCATGCCGACCAGCCAGTCCGCCTTTGCACGGCAGAAGCCTGCCTGATAGAGATTGTCATACGCAGAACTGCGTTTCAGCTTATGGAAACCGTCCCTGATTGCCGATTCTTCCAATGAGGAGATCCAAAGTCTTTTCACCGGCTTTTGACACTTTACAAGATTGTATACATATCGGAAAATACATTCGCCCTCACGGTCGGCATCGGTGGCACAGATAATTTCCGTGATGTTTCTGTCATTCATAAGCTGCTTCAACACTTTGAACTGATCCTTGGAACTTTCAGAAATCTTAAATTTCCATTCTTCCGGAATCATGGGGAGCTGTGCAAAACTCCATTTTGCCGCCCAATTTTCAGAATACTCATCTGGAAACTGCAATCCGACCAGATGACCAAAACACCAGCTGACAACATAGCCATTGCCCTCTAAGCAGCCGTTTTTCTTGGTGTTTGCACCGAGAACCTTTGCAAGTTCTCGGCTGACTGAAGGCTTTTCACCGATTACCAGAATACTCATACGAAATCATCTCCCATATCATCGCTGTCACGAAGTGCTTTGTTGTATCCCTTTCCATAACCTTTGCGGTAAAAAATTGTTCCTGCAATTACGGCGGCTCCTGCCGCTGCAACTGCACCGATTATTTTGCAAATTCTGTTCATGTAAATTCATCCTTTCAATATTTGATTGGAGTACCGTAATTGATCTTTTTGATACTCTGAATATTGTCAAAACTCAAACCATACCAGTTGTATGAGCCGTAGTTTCCTGTGAAAGAAACGCAGTCCGGCAAATATCCGTCGGCATGGATAAACTCCACGATACACTTGCCGTCACCGCCGAACGGGTGATACCACCGGTCGCCCTTGCTGTCACAGATCTTTACAGTAAACTGTGTACCGTTTTCCAGCGTGATGAGAAACCGGTCACCGCAGTAGCCGAAGAAAGTTCCCATGGCACAGCAGTAATCGCCGTATTCATCACGCATGATGCCTGTGTTGGTAACAGGATCAGGGACAGCACCCTGAATTGCCGAATAGGACGGATCTCTTGTCAGACCGCTTGCCTTTTCATAGGCAAAACAGTCTGTCCAGCCGTCGATGTAGTCATATTCTTCGATCACTTCTACCGCTTCCGTTCTCTGCATCGCAGATGCAAGAATTTCTCCATTTTCATCAGAAAGCTCAAATGTATATTCTGAATTTTCACGAAGTCCTGTCACATAGCAAAGGGTATTGGATTTGAATTCAAAATAGATGTTGTCCACATAGTCATCATTCACACTTTGGATTGCGGTAACTGTGTATTCCGTATCCGCATCGCCGTTCCATTCCAGCTTAATGCAGGATACGGAAATTGTCGCTGCCGTCAGTGTAACAGCGTCTGTCTGTTCATTTTCTGCATAGGCTAACGTTGTTGATTCTGTCGATTTTGTACTTGTGGTAGTTGATCTTAGAGCGGAATCCACCGGCATTGCAGATGTAGTCTGTGTTGTTGCAGGAACGGCAATGTCCTGTTCCTGCACATTCTGATCCAGATCGTAGTGACCACTTCCCAGGACCACAAAGAAGCTTGTGCCGATAGAGATCAGTTTGCCGGCTAGCATTGTACTAATGGGCATTTCGTTCACCTCTGTTGATCTGAATCACTGCCATTGTGAAAACGCCGATGCTTCCGCCGATAATAAGACCTAATAGGAATTTAAGCATTTGTATTCTCCTTCGTTTTCTTTTTCATCATTTTCTGAAACGCTCGGTATTTGCGGGTATACGCATAAGAATCTCCGAATATATTCTGTGCTGCAGTGTACAGCTTTGGTTCATGTTTTCGGATGATCTCCAGTTCTTCTGTCACTCTGGGATTGTATGGACAGCCGACACAGCCCGTGCGTTTCAGTCCATATTCCGTATAGCACCGGGAATGCTGTATTCCATAGAACTCCTCATAGGCTTTCTTATCGCTGTCCGTGTACCAGAATACAGGGCGATAAGAATTGCAGCCTTTGGATTTGCTTTCGGAAAAACACGTCTTGTAGCTGGCAGAACGAATTCCGCCCTCTGCCTTTCGTACACCGATAATTTCAAGGTCTGCATCGTATTTCTGAATGAGAAGCTTTGCAGGCTTTTTCTTTGCATAATCACAACATTTGTTGGAGATCCTGAAATTCGGCGGATTTGCGATCATGAACTCTTTCAGCCAACTGTTTCTGCCGATAGAAAAGCGGCTCATTTTGACGATACCTTTTTCCGGGGAGTAATAGGCATTGCACCACCATTGCAGGGCAATCTTGCAGTTCGGATATTTCTTCAGCAATTCCGGCAGTGGCTTATCCTCCCACTGAAACCCGTGCATCTGTAACCGCATGATCTGTTCGCTGACATACTTGGAGAGAAACGGCTGACCATATTCCTTACAGCAAGCCGGTATCGGTTTACAGGCTTTGATCCGTTCAATTGTAATGCCATACTTCTTTTCCAGATCGTCGAGGTGTTCCTTGGTGGCACGGTATTCCAGTCCGGTATCAATCCAGAAGTAGTGTACTTTCTTTTGTTCATCGACATTCTGTATCACGTCAAGGACAATATCGCTGTCACTGCCTCCGCTGATACTGCAAAGTGGTGTATGGGAACGGGAAAGGACGCTGACCGCCTTTGCATAACCGTCAATAATGGCAAAATTCTTGGTATCCAGAGAAGCTTCAAACGCCTTAGACATTTTTCAATCCTCCCAAGATATGTGCAATCACGTCTACTGTCCAGCCGTTGCCGATACACTTGTACCGCTGTGTATTGCTGATTCCTGCGGTGTAGTTGTCAGGTAGCGTCTGAAGTCTTTCTGCTTCTACAGGTGTCAGCTTTCTAATGATGTAGTCACCGTCCGGCAGATCAATTTTGTAAAGTCCTGTCTTTGCACCCATACCGCCGCCGTTGGCAGTCATGGTGACGGATTTCCCACGAACTGAATAGATTCGCTGTCCCTGACCGCCTTTGCCGATCTGACCAATGCGAATCGGCACAGCAATTTTCTGACGGCTGTTTTCTGCACGGTATACCGGGAAAAGATCTGTTCCTGCCTTGTAGTAAGTGGCAGGAATGGTATGAGATTTGCCGTTTACCGTTGCCACGGGAACAGCCACCATGGTACGCTGTTTTCGTTCCATGGTGTTGTGAAATGCCGCTCCCTGATAGCTGGCTGTAACACAGTAGCTTTTTTCCTGCCAGGACACACCGCTTTCCAGTACGTCCTGCAACAAAATGCCTTTGTCCAAAGGCTGTGTAACATGGGGAATATTCGTCCAGTAACAACGCTTTCGGTGCTGTCCTGACACCAAAGAAGAATTGATGACGATTGGCTCAACACCAAGTGTTTTAGAAATCTCATCTTTGATATTCCGGTGAATGGAGTGGTTATTCTCATAGAGAAAATACCGGCACTCTGATTCCTGCAACGCTCGGACATATTCGTTGAAAAGTTTGAACCCTTCGCCGTTGCAGGAAGTTTCTCTGCCTTGTTTTGCAATTGACCAGTATGTACAAGGTGAACCGCCCAAAAGCAGATCATATCCCTTGAATTTTCTGAAATTACCGTCAAACACATTTCCGTGATGAACGATTTCAGGATGATTTCTGCTTGAAACCGTTATGGCATATTTGTCAATTTCAAAAGCATCATAGGCTTCTACAGAAATCCCTATGCGTTTGAGTGCCACCATGCCGCAGGAGATTCCGTCAAAAAGGCTCAGTACTCTCATATTTCCTCATCCTCATCGGTCACACTGCCGTAGTCATCATCGTAATCCTCCTCAAAATCTTCCACACCGGTATTTTTCTTCTTGCCGAATTTGCCCTTTTTCAACACAAGAATAACACCGCCGATCACAGCCAGTACACCGACTCCAACAAGAATGAGTGCATTGCTGTTCATAGACGAAGGCTGTTTGGTGGTGGCTTTTTCTTCTGCACTTTCTGCTTCGCCGGTGGTTTCTTCCGCACGGTTAGAAACCGCAGCTGTGACACCGCCGCCATTGGCTGCATCGGCATACTTCTTTGCCTGTTCCGCAGGGTCTTTTTCTTCTTCTCCCTCATTGCCTGCATAGAGCAGAGAATAGAGGTCGAAATCATCGACCTTGTTCAGGAAGAACACATTGTCCTCATCGCCCTCCGCAGAATAGTTGATGAGGATGTAGAACACATCGCCGTCTTTGGTGGTGACAGCAATAAACTGCATCTCCTCACTGTCGTAGATGATCTTTTCCTGTTTGATGAGCGTTGCATTGCCGTCTGTATCGTAGTGGTCGTCGGCATAGTAGTCATGCACGGTGCTGTCCGCTGCGTCACCGCTGTTTTCCATTTCCGTTTTGTTACGCTGGATCTCGTCCACCAGCTTCTGCATATCTTCTTCACCGAGTTCCATGTTCGATACCGAATTATCTGTAGCTGCGACAGCAGATGTTGTTGTATCTGCTTCTTCTGCAAGTACAGGAATGGCATTTCCTATACTTGCCAAGGTCAAAGCCATTGCAGAAAATACTGCCGCAACCGATTTTTTAGTGTTCCACATTTTTTCTATCCTCCATCACGATCTTTTGTTCATGCACCACGGAAGAAGAAGCAGTCAGCTTCGCAATAATCTCCTCCGTGGTCATGCCGTTGTCATGCAAAAACTTTTTGAGTGCTTCCACTTCAAGCATTTCTCGCTTGGCTTTCAGTTCCTCAAGAAGCTGCTTGTCCTGATTGATCTTTTCTTCAAGCTTCGGAATTTTCTTGTTGAGAGCATCCAAAGCGGTTTCTTTTCTTGTCATTTTCATGCTCCTTAGTAGAGTACCAGTCTTGGGTCAATGTAGTCCCAGCCGTAACCGTCCGTGTCAATCTCAATATGGAAATTGACATTCGTATTGGTTGTTTGTGCAAACATTTCGCCCTCATGGATCGTATCACCCTCCGAATAGCCATTCAAAAGAACAGCATTGGCGATCGTCACTTCTGTATCTCGCTTTGTTCCGCCGGAACCGTCATACCAATACTGCACATCATCTTTTCGCAGGGTGATCTTGTGATTCGCCGTGTCCACGTCCTTGATCTTGCAGTCAAATGGTGCATAGAGCCTTGTACCTGTATTGCAGTAATACTTGATGCCCTGATACAGACCATTATTTGTCCGGTTCCATTCCCACATATCGTAGCCAAACGCCTGTTTAACCGAATAATTCCGAATGGTATCGCCGGAAAGCATATTGCGAAGTGTCTGATGATTTCCATAAAGCGTTTCCGAACCGCTTTCCTGACCTGCAAGAAGCTTGTAGTATTCCAGCCGTTCTTCCTTGTGGGATTGACTTTTCAGCTTATCTTCGATTACCTGATCAAAGGTTTTCTTTTGCTTGACGTTGTAGTAGAGATTACATTCCGTTTTCCAGTAATACTTTTCATAATAGCCGTACATACAGGCATCATTTATGGTATCATTCCAGATATGCGTATCGGTCGGTGAAACCAAAAACCAAGCATCATTCCCATTCCAGCCCCAGAAAGAGCGATCGTATCGGGTGTCGCCCTTCATGAAGAAAAATTTCTGTGCATCGTTGTCGATGAAGTAAAACGGTTCTTTTGTGCCGGAATAATAGCGGTGATCCATGATCATGAATCCTGTCAAAGCATAGTCATCGTTCGGATTCAGCACTCTATAATCCGCATTGATGCAGATGTAACCCTCGCTGTCAAAATACTGACTGAGTTCAGACGTATAGGCAATGGGTTTGAAACGATATTTGTACGGTCTGCCGCTGTAGATAAAGGCGTTTTCTTCTGCTCTGTAATATGTGCCGGTTTCTGCATTTCCGCCGCCCCAGTAGTTGTAGTTGGAAAGTTCCTCCCAGCGGGATTTATTGTCATACCAGTAGATAAACGCATATTCTGCATTAAATATTTCTGTCAGCAAGTTCTCTGTGTCACTTCCATAACTCCAGTACTTGATGTCGCCGTTGTCATCCGCATCGAAATCATAGTAGTAGGCACAAAGGAAAGACCACAGCTTGTACACATCAAAATCATAGACCGGATCCCAGTTATAAACAGAAGAACGTCCCCAATACCAATTGTCGGGATCGTCCTTGAGGTTACGCTTGTTTGCTCCGAAAGCAGCAAGACCGTTTTTCCAGTCTGTATCACTGCTGACTTTCAGAATCTTCTCATTCATGTCATAGGCAAGTTTTGTGTAATACTTTTCCGCTTCCGACAAGTCATAATCCTGTGAAGCGTATGTACCAAGGACAAAACCGGAATTTCCTAGAATCCCTGAAAAGATCATGAGAATAAATGCCAGCACTAAGGCGATAATGAGAATCGGAACAAGGCAGGTGAGCAGAACGGCTCTTGCTTCCTTGTTGTAGATGTTCTTGATAAATTGAAAAGCCTGTCTGAGTGCATTTTTAAGCCTGTCCCCAAAGGAATTTTTGGGTTGCTTTTTCGGCTTTTTTCTGCGTTTTACCTGTTCACTCTTGCTTTTCAGCTTGTCCTCACGCTTTTGCAGTCTCCGATGCTGATCTGATTTCTTCTGTTCCAGTTTCTCTTTCTTTTTCTGATTCCGTTCTTTCCGGTGATGCGGCTTTATTTTTTCTACTGCTTGATCCACGCCGTGGCGTTTCACAGATTCCACCGCAGAGAGAAAATCATTGTTCTCATCGGCATGAACCGCTTTCTGCCAGCCGCTTGCTGCAAGCCGTTTGCCCGTGTAATTGGCAGGCTTTAAGACAAGCGGTGCAGGACGGCTTAAATCAGCAATTCGCCGCTGCTTTTTGAGTGTCTTTGCCTGAAACTGCTTTTCCTTTTTCAGTTTCTGAGATGCAGTTCTGATTGTTTTGGATTCGATCTGGAACTGCTTTTTTCGCCTTTGGAATCGCAGTACGGCAATATTTTTGCTGAACGGATCAGATAATTGTTTTTTCTTGAAACGTTTGAATGATTTCTTACGTTCTCCGAATATCCGCTTTTTCTCTTTCAGTTCCTTGCGTGACTTCGCCAGCTTCGGCTGATACTGTTCGCCCTTGAAAAGCTTGTACTCTGCTTTTTGCAGGCGGTAACGTGTCTTTTCCAGTCTGAACTGCTTTTTCTGCTTGAAATGCCTGCGAGTTCCTGTCACAGCATCTTTGACGATAACCAGTGTCGCAATCGTGCCACGATGCATATCGTCAACTGCTTCCTGCCGATACTTTTGTTTCAGCTTGTATCGAACATCACGCTGAACTGCATTGCCGGTTTTCAAAGCAATCGTTTCCGCACCAAGTGCCGAACCCTCAGCAGTATGCAGTGCCATATGAGCAGTTCGATTGACCAACTGTGCCGAGCGTTTCAGGACTTTTCCACGGAATGTTTTTGGCTTTAAACTATCAAGAGATTTTGTGATGGACGGTTTATCGCCTGTAAACCTCGTTTTGAGATTCACTGCTTTGTGAATCAGACCATGTCCGGTATATCGGCTGCTTTTTTCTCCACGGCGGATACGGGCAGTTGTTTTGAATTTTCCATTTTTACGCTGCTTGCGAACAAACTGAATCTGAAACTGTCTTTGTGATCTGCTGTACTTTCTGAGTTTCTTTTCCGCTTTTGCAAGCTGATAATGTGTCCTTTTTAGATTTGCCATAGCGTTTCGCTCCTGACTATTTCAGCTGCTGTTCCAACGGTTTTGTGGTAAGCAGGCTGTACATCACGGTATCGGTCGGGAAATTATCCGTAAACGGCAAAATGATCTTATCGTAGCGAATCAGACCCTCACCGGGTCCGCTGTTGGTGACAAACTCCATTTGCTGCGGACTGATGTGGAGCTTTTCAGCGAGAATATCACGGTCGCCGGCAGCCTGATTCAGCATATATACAAAGTCCGAGTTGTCAAAGATGTTTTCCACCTCGGCACTGGACAGCAAGTCCTTGACATTTTGCGTAATGCCGGTCGGAACACCGCCCCATTTACGGAATCGCTTCCAGATCTCGGCAGAATATTTCGCCGTCTGTTCTTCCTTTAACAGAAGATGAAATTCATCGATGTAGTAGCGGGTAACTTTTCGTTCTGCACGGTTCAGTGTCACTCTGTTCCACACATTATCCTGAACGATCAGCATACCAACCTTTTTCAGCTGATTGCCCAGTTCCTTAATGTCAAAGCAGATGATACGATTCTTCAAGTCAATATTCGTTCTGTGATTGAACAGATTCTGCGAGCCGTTGACATACATTTCAAGAGAGTTTGCTACACGAAGTGCGATTTCTCCCTCTTTGACAAGAGCATTGTGCAGATCGGACAGAATCGGCATTTTTTCTCTGGAAGGTTGGTTTCTGAAAAAATCCATATAGATGGCACGAACGCATCGGTCAATGACAGAGCGTTCCTCCGCAGTCAGTCCATACTTGCCGCCCACAATGATTTCACAAAGGGAAATGATAAAATCCGACTTTGTGGAGATCGGGTTCTCATCCATGTTGTTTTCAAAGTTAATGTCCATCGGATTGATATACTGTTCTGAGCTGCTTGCTATTCGGATCAGCTGTCCGTGCAGATGCTGTACCAACGGGAAATATTCGCCTTCAGGGTCGCAGATGATAATGTCATCGGTTGTTTTCAGAAAGCTGTCTAAGATCTCTCTTTTTACGCTGAATGACTTACCGGAACCCGGTGTTCCTAAAATCAGCCCATTTGGATTTTTGAGTCTGCTTCTGTTTGCCATAATCATGTTGCCGGAAACGGTGTTCAAACCGTAGTATGTACCGCCAATCTGAAAGAGTTCCTGTGTGGTGAACGGAACAAATATCGCAATTCCTGATGTGTGCATCTCACGGGAAACCTGAATCTTGTTTACACCAAGCGGTAAACTGGAGGATAAGTAATCCTCCTGCAAGTAGTCACAGGGCATCAGGGTGCAGTTATTTTTCTGACAGATACGCTTTAACAATTCCAGCTGCAAGCCTAAGTCTTTCTTATTTTTGGCATAGTTTCGTATCGTAATGGAAATATGAAACAAGCGTTCATTCTTGCTGTTGAGGTCATCCAGCAGCTTTTCCAGATCCGTAATGTACATTTTGATTGCCGGAGGAAGAATATCCGGATCGTAGCCTGCTTTGGAAGCTTTTTTCTGTTCGTCAATTTTCATAGACTCCACAGCGGTCAGCTTTGTCTTGACAAATTTGAGTGCTGTGATCTGATCCAGCGGTGTAACGTGCAGATTGACACAGAAAAGGTGCTGTAATTCGAGAAAATCGGAAAGAATCGTATCCGGCAGTTCTCCTGCAAGAATGTTCATTCCATTGATTGCACCGAAAGAAGCACCAATCTCAAAGTTTGCCTTATTGAATTTCATGCCGGACGGAGCAATGAAGTCTTTCGTATTCCAGCCTGCTTTCAGCATTTCATTCCAGTCAAAGACAAAAGGGGCACTCTGAAATGGATTCAGGCTGTAATAGAGTGTTTCCAGTCTTTCTTTTCCGCTGAGTGCCTTGGCTTCTACATTGAAGCCCTTGAACATCTTGATAATTTCTGTCTGGATATTCAGAAGTTTTGGCTTTGCCTGTTTATAAGAATTAGCCTCAATGGTGAAAGTCAAAAACTTTCTGCATGACTGTCCATTTTTGCCCGACAACAGTTTTGATGTCAGCATTTCGGAGTATTCTGCACGAATCTCGTTAAAATCGTCCTCCTGTGCAGGAATCTGAATTTGCTTGACCAGTCCGTCCTGACTTCTGTTCTGATTTTCAAAGGTGAGCTGAAATGTGACGGTATTGTCAAAGTAATTGATCAGATCGCAGTACTTTGAGAAAATGCCGTTTTGTTCCTCAAATTCAGCAAGCTGATAATTGGTGTCAAAGAACTGAATGGTCTTTGAAAAGCTATGGTCATCGATCTGGCATACGCCGTCCCTGAACATCTGCATATAGCCGATCGTATTCTGTGTGGACGAAATATCGTCCTTATATTTCTTGATCTCGTGCATTCGTGCCAGAATGACTGCCTTATCATTTTTGTCAATGTTAGAAATTGGCTTTTCAGCGGCAGCTTTCGCACCTGACCTGAGATCTGTTTTCTTCTTATTTTTCAAGCCTACTTGCTCCTTTCTATCTTGTCTAAAAGCTTTTTCAGCTTGGTATATTCTATCTGTCTTTCGATGCATTCGTATAGATTGACCGTTCTGTAAGTTCGCTTTCTCGGTCTTTTGAAATAGCGGAACATATTCTTGATGGTCTGCTCGAAAAAGATCCCGTTTTTCTTATACAATCCGCAGATGAGGGCAGGTGCTGCCACTGCACCCATGGCAAAGATCGCTCCTGAAACGCCAAGGGTACTGCGTGTCAGAAAAAAAGCGGAATCCCCAGTATACCGCCGATTCCAAACGAAACCACCTGTCTTTTGGTCAGTCCGAACATGAACTTCTGTTTGATGTCATTCAAGTCTTTTGGTATTTGTACATAATGTGCCATTCACAACCTCCCGAAAATCAATGTGCATTGAAAATAGATTTGGAAACAGCACCTGTACGGAGTACCGTAAAGATCAGTGCAACCGTATATCCCAGAAGCATTGCCATTTGCAGAATAATACCGTCTGTACTGCTGTTCAGCGATGCAATGGCATTGGAAAACAGCGTCTTGAAGATACCAAGTGCAATGATGATAAAGAATCCCTGAAAGGATAATGCCAGAAGCTGTTTGATCCAGTTCTTTCCGATTCCCGACCATTCACCGCCTGTCTCTTATACACATCTCCGAGCCCACGAGACTCGACGTCATCTC
>ERZ1027255.220-NODE-220-length-21130-cov-5.543203_pt1 | contig 21130 bp, 16 predicted proteins | sample MGYA00519261_ERZ1027255 | MGnify/ENA primary metagenome ERZ1027255 (study PRJEB26926, sample SAMN06164399) | human gut metagenome | biome: ENVO:00009003; feature: ENVO:2100002; material: ENVO:00002003 | host: Homo sapiens | place: USA | collected 2012 ...
CGTCGAGTCTCGTGGGCTCGGAGATGTGTATAAGAGACAGCTTCTGGATGGTCGCTGCTTTCATAGCCAATGGCCGTTGGATAAATGAGCAATTCGGCACCGGAAAGCGCCATGAGGCGTGCTCCCTCTGGATACCACTGATCCCAACACACCTGCACGCCGAGACGTCCAACGCTGGTGTCAATCGGATGGAAACCGAGGTCGCCAGGAGTGAAATAGAATTTTTCGTAATAGGCAGGGTCATCGGGGATGTGCATCTTGCGGTATTTTCCCGCGATGGTGCCATCGGCCTCAAACACCACTGCCGTGTTGTGATAGATTCCGGCGGCACGGCGTTCGAAGAGCGACGTGACAAGCACCACGTGGTGCTTCTTGGCCAACGCTCCGAAGAACTCGGTTGAAGGTCCAGGAATGGGTTCTGCCAAATCGAAATTGTCTACGCTTTCAACCTGGCAGAAATAGGGAGAATTGTGCAATTCCTGCAACACCACCAACTGTGCACCGTGCTCTGCCACATCGGCAATATTGCGGGCTAACTTTTGCTTGTTGGCTTCCACATCGGCAGAACACGTCTGCTGAATGATGCCAACCTTGAGAATATCTGTATGTTTCATGATATCTATAATATATATAACTTGAGGAAGGAACTTCCCTTTCAAAACTACTTCACCACCCCTTTCGGATATTGCATCGTTGCACAATGCAACGAGCCGTGCTGACGAATCAGCGTACGACAGTCAATGCCCACGAGGTCGGCCTTCGGGAAAGCACGCTGCAGTGCCTGGCGCGTGGCCTCGTCTTTTTCTGGCTGCGCATAAGTGGGGTAAAGCACGGCCGTGTTCATGATGAGGAAGTTGGCATAAGTGGCGGGAAGGCGCAGCCCGTCTTCGTCATAAATGGCATCGGGCAGCGGCACGGGGATGAGGCGGAAGGGCGCCCCGCTCTGTGTGCGGAAAGCCTGCAACTCCTCTTCCATCTTCTTCAATTCCCCGTAATGCGGATCTTCGGTGTCGTCACACGAGACATAAACAATGGTATCGTCTGGGCAAAGGCGTGCCAGAGTGTCGACATGAGCGTCAGTGTCGTCGCCAGAGAGTTCGCCGTGGTTCAGCCACAAGATTTTCTCCACTCCCAGGTCGGTCTTCAAGCGCTGCTCGATGTCTTCCTTCGTCATGGAGGCATTGCGGTTGTCGTTGAGCAAGCAGCGCGACGTTGTCAAGAGCAGTCCCTGCCCGTCGCTTTCAATGCTGCCGCCTTCAAGTTCAAAGTCAAGGCAGTCTTTATATTCTCCGCCAACAATTCCTTCCTCAAAGAGGTGGTGGTTGATGGCATTGTCGAGCGACGCTTCAAACTTGCCGCCCCAACCATTGAAACGATAGTCGAACAGTTCGGGATTTTTCTCCCCGATGACGGTGATGAAAGCATGGTCGCGCGCCCAGGTGTCGTTGGTGGGGCAGGCGGCGTAGGTGATGTTTTCCGTGGCGCGTCGCGGCAGGCGTTCTTCGAGTAGCGATTTGACAGACGCGACATCGGGCGCAACGATGATGAGCTTTTCGCGCGTGGCAATTTCAAAAGCCATGCGCACGTAACACGCCGTCACATCCTGCAACATATAGGCCCAGTCTGTGTTTTCATGCGGCCACGTGAGCTGAACGGCGCTCTGCGGAAACCATTCGGCGGGCATAACGCGGCGCATTTTTTTCTGAGCTTTCCCGCCGTCGTTGCCGCCGAGAAACATGTCGAGATTGAGGTCGGCACGCGATTGCGCGGGAGGTAAAGAGAAGAGTTCCATGAGTTATTTCAGTGGAAGTGTTTTGATTTTCTGTAAATAATGAACGAAAGCATCGGTCGTTGCCGGCATCTGCACAGAGGTGATTTTCTGCGAAGAGGGGAAGAACGAAGGGTCATAGCCGTCACCGCCGTTGACGATGAACTCGTCGGCAACGAGCACCACTGGCGTGTCGTCGGCAATGTAACGATGGGCACCGTCGGGACCGTAATAGCTGAGCGACTGTACGTGGCGACCCTGGTTGAGCATCACATCGAGCCAGCCGGTTTGCAACCATCCGTAACGCTGATTGTGCAAGCCAAATTCCACGAGTTCGCGCAACTGACGGCCCGTCATGCGGAAGGCACACAGGGGATTGGAGAAGGGTAAAACCTCTCCCACGTCGAGCACACTGACGGGGCCCTTGGTGAAGCCGGCACGGATGCTACCAAAATGGCTTGCACCGATGATGATGGCGCTGTCGGGCAAAGAGGCGGAACTGCGATAGGCTTCGGCATAAGCGCGGCAGACGATGGCCCCAACAACGGTTTGCTGATGCTTATGGTCACGATCGTGTTCCAGAGTCTGCGGTGCCGTGGCGAGCTGCATGCCGAGCGGTGCCCCACCCTGCGTTTTGGTATGGGTGAGCAGCGAATCAATCTGCGATTGCAGGCGACGCTGCGGAGCGCCGAGCGCGGCGTTGGGATTGACGGGGCAGAGTTCCACCTCGACTTTCTTCACCTTGCGCTTTTTGAGATTGATGGTTGCCTTCAGCACACTGATGTATTCCCCGTGCCATTTGCCTTGCACGATGGGATAATGGCACGCATTGATGGTGCCACACACTGGCTGATGACTGTGGGACGAGAGAATGCCGTTCCATGTGGGATCGTCGAGGAGGCGCAAATTCGCAGCGTCCTTGTCGTCCCACTCAGGCTGTCCGTCACTCATCCGCGAACCGATGTGGGTGAGCAACAGACGGAGGTCGGCATTGCCGACGGTGGAAGAATAGCTCGGAAGGCGTTTCACGCTGTCGAGCACGGCGGTGTACCGACCATCGAATGTCAGTCCCGCAATTTTCGACTTGCTGGCCTGCGAGGGCGTTGACGACGCCAGCAGTCCGACGAAGCCGACCTTCACGCTCTTGCCTTTTCCGATGGGGATTTCCGCACTGGCAAAGGGCTGTGCGAAGGCGGGAATCTCCCCTGAGGCGTTGCGCACGTTGGCACAGACATAGGAGAGGTCCCATCCCGCAGGACGGAGCGGAGCACCCTGCCATTTCTGGGCAAGGGCTTTCTGGCCGTCGTCAAACTCATGGTTGCCGAGGGCCGAGAGGCGGATGCCTAAATCGTTGTAGAACACAGGGAGCAACACGCCCTTCGTAGCGGCATAGAAGAAACTACCGCCGAAATTGTCGCCCGCAGCAACGGTCACGTTGTAGGGATAAACGCTTTTGAGGGAGTCGAGCGTCTGCCAAACGGCAGGGGCCCCAGGGATGTTCTTATAATCGTTGCGGACGAAACCGCCATGAAAATCGTTGAGCGAGAAGACCGCCACGGTCACGTCGCCTTTTCCCTTGCGGCTTTTGGCTTCCAACGGCAGCGAAGATGCCGCCAATATGGCTGCGCCCAACAATATGATTTTGTCAAACTTCATAATTACGGAATTGATGGTTTGATGCGAAGAATAAGTAATGGTGAAAGAATAAGTTGGGCAATTTTGACCTGTATTTTTGTTGGTTTTGGAATTTGGAAAAGGGAGCATAGCGGGCTATGTGACCGATGATAAATTCCAAAAACGGCAAAAATACAGGGTATAAAAGAAATAACTCCTTGCCCTTTAAAATTATACAAGTTATTTTTTTACCATTACTTAATCCCGTCGGTCGGCCTATTTTGCGGAATATGTGGAAAACTGGGTGAAAATCAAGGAAAAATGGGGCGTTGGAGCCACTTTTTTGTGGAAACGTTTTATCGGAGTTTATTTTTGTCGTATCTTTGCAAATGGTTAGAGTGAGGGGCTTGGAAAAAGTTCCTCACTTGTTTTTGGTAATGGTGGAAGAATCGGGCCGTGAGGTTCGTTTTGAATCTGTTGCCAAGCACATGAGTTATAATTTTACGGAGATTGGCACATAGAAAACCTTCGTGTGTAATCGGCCAAAACATCCAAATTACAGCGTAACACAAAACGTATGATTGAAACGAATGTAGTGAGAAAACTAGTTGACGAATGGTTGGAAGACAAGGATTATTTTCTGACCGATCTGACCATTTCGCCGGATGACCGCATCGTAGTGGAAATTGACCACCAAGATGGTGTGTGGATTGAAGACTGCGTGGCCTTGAGCCGCTTTATTGAAGATGGCCTTGACCGCGATGCTGAAGATTTCGAGCTCGAAGTTGGCAGCGCCGGCATCGGACAGCCATTCAAAGTGCTCCGCCAATATGAAATCCATGAAGGAGAAACCGTGGAGGTGTTGACCAAGGAGGGAAAGAAGATGGAGGGCATACTCTCTAATGTGACTCCCGAGCACTTCACCGTTACCGTACAGGAAAAAGTACGTATTGAAGGAAAGAAACGTCCAGAGATGGTTGACCGCGATGTGACCTTCAGCTATGACGACGTGAAGTCCACCAAATACGTCATCAATTTTAAATAAGTAATGAGGAAAGGATAAACTGACCAATTTTGACCTGTTTTTTGTTGGTTTGAAATTTGATAGACGCGCTATCTGGCCGATGGCAAATTTCAAAGATGGCAAAGATGCAGTAAGTAAGACCACAATTTCTTATTCTTCAAAATTGTTCAGGGTGCTTTTAGTTCATTCCTAATCCTTTGCAGTCTGGGTCGCGGCGGTGTGTCGCAGAAAATCCAGAAGTTGTTCCGTTTTTTTAGAAGACACATGTTGTGAACGGCATCTGCCGCGTGACATTTCGATAAGTCCTTCTGAGATGGGATAAAAGCCTGCTTCAAATCTTGAGAAAATAAAAACAATATATGGCAAAGAAAAAACAAGAGACACTGAGTCTCATTGACACCTTCTCCGAGTTCAAGGAGACGAAGAATATAGACCGCACCACAATGGTCGGTGTGCTCGAAGAGAGCTTTCGCAGCGTGATTGCCAAAATCTTTGGTTCTGACGAAAACTTCGACGTGATTGTTAACCCTGACAAGGGTGACTTTGAAATCTATCGCAACCGCGAAGTTGTTGCCGATGACAATGTGACTGACCCTAACAAGGAAATCACCCTGTCGGCAGCCCGCGAAATCGATGCCGACTACGAAATCGGCGAGGAAGTGAGCGAAACCATTGATTTCGCCAAGTTCGGCCGCCGCGCCATCCTGACGCTCCGTCAGACCTTGGCCAGCAAAATCTTGGAGCTCGAGCACGATTCTTTGTACAACAAATATAAAGACCGCGAAGGCGAACTCATCTCTGCCGAGGTCTATCAGACTTGGAAGAACGAGACGTTGCTTATGGACGACGAGCATAACGAGCTCCTCCTGCCGAAGAATCAGCAGATTCCACGCGACTTCTTCCACAAGGGCGATATGGTTCGCGCCGTCATCGACCGCGTTGACAATTCAAACGGAAATCCGAAGATCTTCCTTTCGCGTACCTCTCCCGATTTCTTGCGCCGCTTGCTCGAACAGGAAATTCCAGAGATTGTCGACGGTGTCATCCAGTTGCGCCGCATTGCCCGCATTCCGGGAGAACGCGCCAAAATCGCCGTTGAGAGTTTCGACGACCGCATTGACCCCGTTGGCGCTTGCGTCGGTGTGAAGGGTAGCCGTATTCACGGCATCGTTCGCGAAATGAACAATGAGAACATCGACGTGATTAATTACACCAGCAATACGCGCCTCTTCATCCAGCGTGCTTTGAGCCCAGCAGAAGTCATCAGCATTACGCTCAATGAAGAAGAAAAGAAGGCGGAAGTATATCTCCGTCCCGACCAGGTATCGTTGGCCATCGGCCGCGGCGGTGTCAATATTAAGTTGGCCTCAATGCTGACGGAATACACCATCGATGTCTTCCGCGAAGTAGAAGGCAATGAAGAAAACGAGGATGTCAACCTTGATGAATTCTCAGACGAAATCGATCAGTGGGTGCTCGATGCCATCAAGGCGCTCGGATACAGAACAGCCAAGGAAGTACTGAACGCCCCGCGCGAAATGCTCATCGAGAGAGCCGACCTTGAAGAAAGCACCGTTGACGATGTCTTGCGCATCTTGAAAGCGGAGTTTGAGGATAACGCAGCAAACAGTTAATGTTTAGTGATGGTGAAAGGATGAAGCCGAGCAATTTTAGCCTGTGATTTTGGAAGAGCAGGGATTGAAAGTTCTAAAAGCAGATTCTTTTATATTGCTCAGGGCATCTTTAGCCATTACTTAGGTCGCGCCCGCTGTTGAGTGGAACCAGGTGATAAGTAGGTTATATCAACTGCAAGATATGCTTACCATTACTGTCGAAGGACGTTCTCTCTACGTGTGGACAAGACGTACGTGCGGAGCAGGAAGTCTCTCACCATTGCCGAAAACCAATAGCGGTCGCATGTGATAGTAATCAACGGCAACACGTTTGCCGACACATAGCCACCTTCAAACATTATCTTATATTATAGCATGAGCATTAGACTAAATAAAGTAATTAAAGAATTCAACGTTGGACTTCAAACTGTGGTCGATTTTTTGACCACAAAGGGGTTTGAGGTAAAAGCCTCTCCCAGCGAAAAAATATCTGACGCGCAGTATGACTTGCTGCGCCAGGAATTTGGTGCCGACAGAGACCTCAGAACTGAGGCCGAAAAGATGATTCAAAACCGGCAGAAAGGAAAAATCCAGAAGGAGAAGAAGGCATCCCGCAAAGATGTCGCAACGGAGATTAAAACGGAAATTCCAACGGAGCTTCGTCCGAAAGTAAAAGTCATGGGAACCATTGACCTTAACCAGAAGAAGGCAGACGACAAGACTGCTGCACAGAAACAGGTGAAGGATGAGGAGACAAAAGAAGCGGTCCCTGGCAATACAAACAATTCTAACAACACAAGCAATACCACTGAAGCCCCCAAGACCAACGACACAGAGTCAGAAATGCCAAAGCCCCAAACAAACAACACCACTGAGGCCGCAAATGTTGCTGCCAACGAACAAAATGACGGACAAGCTGCTGCACAGCAAGGTAAGAAACAAAAGCAGAAACTCTCTGTTGAAGAACGTGCCGCAGCAATTGGAGAGGAAAATAACGGCGTGTTCAAACTGCACACGCAAACTGAAATCGCCGGACCTAAGGTGCTCGGCGTGATAGACCTTTCAAGCATCAACCAAACGACTCGTCCGAAGAAGAAATCAAAGGAGGAGCGTCGTAAGGAACGCGAAGAGAAAAACCGTCAGGGGCGTGGCGGCAATAACAATGCTGCACAAGGCCAGAATGCTGGTGAGAAGAAGAAACGTACGCGCATCGGAAAAGAGCGCGTTGACGTTAATGCCGCTTCCAACCAGCAAGGAAACAAGGGACGCCAGAATCAGGGCAACCAGCAGGGTGGTGCCAACAACGCCCAGGGTGGTAGCAAGCGCTCTAAGGAACGCAACCGCCGCGCTAAGGAGCAACAGCCGAAGCAGGAAATTTCTGATGAGGATGTTGCAAAGCAGGTAAAGGAGACGCTCGCACGCCTCACCAACAAGCAGAAAGGCTCTAAGGGTGCTAAATATCGTAAAGAAAAACGTGAGCAGGTCCGCGAACGCCAGGAAGAAGAACGTTTGGAAGCCAAGGCTGAAAGCAAGGTGCTGAAGCTGACGGAGTTTGTAACGGCAAACGAGTTGGCCACCATGATGGATGTGCCTGTAACAAAGGTCATCGGCACGTGCATGAGCATCGGAATCATGGTTTCCATCAACCAGCGTATGGATGCTGAGACCATCGACCTCGTGGCAGAAGAATTTGGCTTCAAGACGGAATACGTCAGCGCTGATGTGCAGGATGCCATTGCTGAAGAGGAGGACAATGAGGAAGATCTCGAACCACGCGCACCGATTGTCACCGTCATGGGTCACGTTGACCACGGTAAGACATCTCTGCTCGACTATATCCGCAAGGCCAATGTTATTGCCGGTGAAGCAGGTGGTATCACGCAGCACATCGGTGCCTACAATGTGACGCTCGAAAGTGGCCGCCACATCACCTTCTTGGATACTCCGGGTCACGAGGCATTTACCGCCATGCGTGCCCGTGGTGCTCAGGTAACTGACATCGCCATCATCATCATCGCTGCCGACGACGACATCATGCCGCAGACCAAGGAAGCCATCAACCACGCCGTGGCTGCCAATGTGCCCATCGTCTTCGCCATCAATAAGATTGATAAGCCACACGCCAACCCCGACAAGATCAAGGAAGGACTGGCCACGATGAACTTCCTCGTGGAAGAGTGGGGTGGTAAATATCAGAGCCAGGACATCTCCGCCAAGAAAGGTATCGGCGTGAAGGAACTCCTCGAAAAGGTGTTGCTTGAAGCCGACATGCTCGAGCTCAAAGCTAATCCAAACCGCAAGGCTGTTGGTACCATCATCGAGTCGTCGCTCGACAAAGGCCGTGGCTATGTTGCCACAGTGCTGGTTTCAAACGGTACGCTCCATCAGGGCGATGTCGTTTTGGCAGGAACCAACTACGGCCGCGTGAAGGCGCTCTTCAACGAGCGTAACCAGCGTGTCAAGAGTGTCGGTCCTTCACAGGCTGCTACGCTTCTCGGCTTCAACGGCGCTCCCCAGGCCGGTGACCAGTTCCATGTGATGGAAACGGAACAAGAGGCTCGCGAAATCGCCAATAAGCGTGAGCAACTCCAGCGTGAGCAAGACCTCCGTACCCGCAAGATGCTGACACTCGACGAAGTGGGTCGCCGCATCAAGCTCGGTTCGTTTAAGGAGATGAACATCATTGTCAAGGGTGACGTAGACGGTTCTGTCGAAGCGCTCTCTGATTCGTTCATCAAACTCTCAACGGAAAACATCGCCGTCAACGTCATCCACAAGGGCGTCGGCCAGATTTCCGAAAACGACGTCACCTTGGCTGCTGCCTCTCAGGCCGTCATCGTCGGTTTCCAGGTTCGTCCTTCACAGGCCGCCCGCAAGCTCGCTGAGCACGATGGTGTTGACATTCGTCTCTACTCTGTCATCTACGATGCCATTGAAGAAGTCAAGGAAGCTATGGAAGGCATGCTCGAACCAGTCATCAAGGAAGAAGTCACAGCTTCTATCGAAGTGCGCCAGGTTTACCACATCTCTAAGGTGGGTTACGTTGCCGGTGCTTATGTCATCGACGGTAAGGTTAAGCGCACCGACAAGGCCCGCTTGATTCGCGACGGCATTGTTATCTTCACGGGCGAAATCAACGCCTTGAAGCGTTTCAAGGATGACGTGAAGGAAGTGACAACCAACTTCGAGTGTGGTATCAGTCTCACCAACTGCAACGACATCAAGGAAGGCGACATCATCGAAACCTTCCAGGAAGTTGCCATTAAGCAGAAACTCTGATAGCCTTCTTATAGATATATGGAATGTTCTAAAATTAGCTTGAGCCAATCCTAAAATTACCATAGAACACCCCATATTATATATATGACAATAGTGAACCGAAAAAATGCGGTTCACTATTGTTGGCTTTTAAAAGAAACATAGCATGTATATAGATATATTCTTGGTCGTATTGCTGCTTTGGGCTGTATTCAACGGCTGGCGCAACGGCTTTGTCAAGGAATTGCTTAACACGGGTGGTGTTTTGAGCGGCTTGCTCCTCTCGTTGGGTTGCTATGCCCTTTTAGGGAAATACCTTGCAGTCGACGGCACGAAGGTCAACATGGTGTTGAGCATCATTGCCTTCTTCATCCTCTGCATCTTCCTTCCCATCGCTCTGGGATTTGTGGCCAATCGTTTCAACGACCTTTTGTGCCAACTGAAACTCGGTCTCCCCAATAGTCTGCTCGGTGCCACCGTGAGTGTCGTGAAATTCCTGTTCGTCATCAGTTTTGCGTTCAACATCATGGAGAACCTCAATATCATGAATCCCGAGCGCACAGTTGCCTCACGCCTTTATGAGCCTGTCCGTGGTTTCCTCGGTTTCGTGCGCGACGAGTCTGCCATACGTTTCCACACCCAATCAGACAGCAGTGCCGATAGCGTCAAGACCAAGAGCGACACGACCTACGTATTTTTCAACCACGACGACGTGAAGGCCAAGGCCAAGAACTCGGGCAAACTCTCTGATTGAGATTGCAAGAGCGTTCTGATGTTTCCTGATAGAGCGTGGGGAAGTGGATTCTTCCGTCTCTGAAAATCAGAGAAATAGTGGCTTAGTAATGTTGAAAGAATAAGTTCCGCAATTTTGCACCTGCATTTTTGAGCTATTTTTGAGCTTATTCGAAGGAGCAATGCGAGCATTGTGACTGAGAATAAGTTCGAAAAGAGCCGAAAAGGCAGGGGAGCATATAATATATTACTTGCCAACGGCAAAATTGCGGAAGTTATTTTTTCAACATTACTTAGTAATGGTATTAACAGACAAACCTTATGGAACAGAATAACAACGGCACCGAACAAGGCGAGAAGAACCAGCTCGTGCGTGAGGTGGCCGACAAGAAATACGAATACGGCTTCACCACCGATGTCCATACAGAAATCATCGAGCGAGGCCTCAATGAAGATGTCATTCGTCTCATCTCCTCGAAGAAAGGCGAACCAGAATGGCTGCTCGACTTCCGCCTGAAGGCCTATCGCTATTGGCTCACATTGGAGCAGCCCAAATGGGGACATGTCAACCTGCCAGAGATCGACTATCAGGCCATCTCTTATTATGCCGACCCGACCAAGAAACAAAAGGAGGAAGGCAGCAAAGAGATTGACCCCGAACTGATGAAGACCTTCGACAAACTCGGCATCCCTCTTCATGAGCGTTTGGCACTCTCTGGTGTGGCCATTGATGCCGTGATGGACTCCGTGTCGGTCAAAACCACCTTCAAGGAGAAATTGCAGGAAAAGGGCATCATCTTCAGCTCCATCAGTGAGGCCGTGAGAGAAAATCCGGAACTCGTGCGCAAATACCTTGGCACGGTCGTTCCCTATCGCGACAATTATTTCGCTGCGCTCAACAGTGCCGTCTTCTCCGACGGTTCCTTCGTTTATATTCCGCGCGGTGTTCGCTGTCCGATGGAACTCTCTACCTATTTCCGCATCAACGCGCGAAACACGGGACAGTTTGAGCGCACCCTCATTGTCTGCGACGACGGTGGTTACGTCTCTTATCTCGAAGGCTGCACCGCTCCGATGCGCGACGAAAACCAGCTTCATGCCGCCATTGTCGAGATTGTGGTGAAGGAAGACGCCGAGGTGAAATACTCCACTGTGCAAAACTGGTATCCTGGTAACGCTCAGGGGCGTGGCGGTGTCTATAACCTCGTCACGAAACGTGGGCAATTGCGTGGCAAAAACTCGAAACTCTCCTGGACACAGGTGGAAACGGGTTCTGCCATTACGTGGAAATACCCCTCCTGCGTGCTCATGGGCGACAACTCACAGGCTGAGTTCTATAGCGTCGCTGTCACCAACAATTATCAGGAGGCCGACACGGGAACAAAGATGATTCATATCGGCAAGAACACGCGTTCAACCATCATTTCAAAGGGAATCTCTGCAGGACACAGCCAAAACTCCTACCGTGGTTTGGTCAAGGTGGGCAGTAAGGCTGAAGGAGCACGCAACTATTCTTCCTGCGACTCACTTTTGCTGAGCAGCACGAGCGGTGCGCACACGTTCCCCTACATTGACGTCAACAACCCCGATGCCATTGTGGAACACGAAGCCACCACGTCGAAAATCTCGGAAGACCAGCTCTTCTATTGCAACCAACGTGGCATCCCCACAGAGGCCGCTGTCGACCTCATCGTCAACGGATATGCCAAGGAAGTCATCAACAAACTCCCGATGGAATTTGCCGTCGAAGCCCAAAAACTCCTCAGCGTCTCGCTTGAAGGAAGTGTGGGATAACGCTTGAAAATACGATTCTGCAGGTTAGGCAAATCCCTCTGCCTGCTTATACCACGCCCCCAGTTCATGTCGACATGGACTGGGGGCGTGATGCATTTCCTTCGTAAAGGAGCACACACAAAAATCGCCTGCTTACCCATCGAGTAAGCAGGCGATTTTTGTGTGATTTTGGTAATCTGTCAATTACATATTCATACCGCCGTCAACCTGGATAACCTGACCGCTGATATAGCTTGACATGTCAGAAGCCAAGAAAGTGGCAACGTCAGCGATGTCTTCCGGTTTGCCGCCGCGGCGCAAAGGAATAGCCTTCATCCATTCCTTGCGAACCTCTTCAGAGAGGGCAGCCGTCATGGCTGTTTCGATGAAGCCCGGAGCGATGGCGTTGGCGCGGATGCCGCGGCTACCCATTTCCTGGGCAACGCTCTTTGCCAGGGCAATCAGTCCGGCCTTAGAAGCGGCGTAGTTGCTCTGTCCAGCATTACCGTGAACACCGACCACGCTGGCCATGTTGATGATAGAACCCTTGCGCTGGCGCATCATGATTGGTGTGCAAGCGTGGATGAAATTGAAAGCCGATTTCAAGTTAACGGCAATCACGGCATCCCATTGCTGTTCGCTCATGCGCATCATGAGGCCGTCTTTTGTGATACCAGCATTGTTCACCAAGATGTCAATAGAGCCGAAGTCAGCGTGTACTTTCTCCACCACTTCAGCCGTCTGAGCGAAGTCAGCAGCGTTAGAAGCATAGCCGACGCACTTAACGCCCTTAGCTTCGATTTCCTGGCGTGTTGCTTCGCCGTTTTCGTCGATGACGAGGTCGGTGAAGGCAATGTTGGCACCCTCTTCTGCGAATTTCAAGGCGATGGCCTTGCCAATGCCGCGGGCGGCACCTGTAATCAATGCGGTTTTACCTGTTAAAAGTCCCATATTAATATTGTATTTATATTGGTATTACTTATGTCAGTGGGTTCATCCCCAAGGCACGTCGAACGATGCCCATCACGATGGGGCGCGTGTCAGCGTCCGTCAGTCCTTCGCCCAGCCGGTCGTAGATATAAGGCACTTCCAGTCCCTTCACGCTATAGTGAATGATGTCCGCCATGAGATTGACGTTGTCAATGCGAAACTTGGCGCGGGCGATACCTTCTTCCAACACGCGACGCAGGATGTTGCGTTCCTCCTCGTCAAATTGGCGGCGCACTTTTTCCACCAGCCAGATATTGCGGAAAAACTCAGCACGCAGCGACCCGTTGCGCGTCACCACTTCTTTGATGACGCTCAAATGTGTATAGATGAGCGTGAGCACCTTCTGTTCTGGTTCGGCTTCAATGCTGGCCACTTCGTCAATTCGTTCAGAGAGACGTTCCAGTTCCGTTTCAATCACGGCGGCATATATTTCCTCCTTGTTGCGGAAATAGGTGTACAATGTGCGTCGTCCCTTACTCGAATTGGCGGCAATATCGTTCATGGTCGTTGCCTCCAGGCCTTTGCGGGCGAAGAGTTCACGAGCCACTTCCACTAATTTCTGACGAGTCTTGGTGATGGACATACTTTTGAGGTCTTTGTTTATGGGCGCAAAGTTAACGTTTTTCCTTTACACTGACAAGGGAAATGGTGGTTAAAATGCACACAGATAGGGTGGTGTGCGCAATGTAATTATAGGAGTAGGTCGTCAGAATTATATTTATACAGGCTTCACCCCTGGCAAGTCATTATATATAAATGTTCTGTCAATGCGTCGACACGCCTCCCCTGTTTGCAGTCAAAACCATGCGCTCAAATATCCCGATGCGAGCCCTCCCCCTCAAATTTACGTCGACTTGTGGGCGCATTCAATAAATTTGTGCTAATTTTGCTTGGTTAAGTAGGTGGTTGGATAATCTGCGGAGGCCGACGGACAGAAAACCGTTCCCCAGCGGAAAATACCCTCCACATCACTTGCCGATAAAGTATGCACCCCGTTCCCCTTCTTTCCTCCGCCATCGAGCGCGGCATGATGAAGGGTGCGAGCACAAAAACTGTTTGATGAAAAAGGAAAACGATTTCAAATATCTCAACCACATCGATTCGCCCAAAGACCTGCGTGCTTTGGGCGTTGAGGCGTTGCCCGACGTTTGCAATGAACTCCGCCAGGACATCATCAACGAGCTGGCCGACAATCCAGGGCATTTCGCTTCGAGTCTCGGTGTGGTGGAACTGACCGTGGCGCTCCATTATGTCTTCAACACCCCCTACGACCGTATCGTTTGGGACGTCGGACACCAGGCCTACGGACATAAAATCCTTACCAGCCGACGCGAGCAATTTTCAACCAACCGTAAGCTCGGCGGCATACGTCCGTTTCCCTCTCCGCTTGAGAGCGAATACGACACTTTTGCCTGCGGACACGCCTCCAACTCCATTTCGGCAGCCCTCGGTATGTCGATGGCTGCTGTCAGAAAGGAAGAAAACAACCGCCATGTGGTGGCCGTCATCGGTGACGGCGCAATGAGCGGCGGACTGGCCTTTGAGGGCTTGAACAATGCTTCCGACACGCCAAACAACATGCTCATCATTCTCAACGACAATAACATGAGCATCGACAACTCGGTGGGGGGCATGAAGGAATATCTCACGCATTTACACACCAGCAGAAGCTATAACAAACTGCGCTTCCGCATCTCCAACCGCCTCTCTTCGTGGGGCGTGCTCAGCGATGAGCGTCGCCGGAGCATCCTGCGTTTCAACAACTCCCTCAAATCGCTGCTCACCAATCAGCACAACATCTTTGAGGGCATGGACATCCGTTACTTCGGCCCAACCGATGGCCACAACGTGAAAGAACTCGTGCGCATCCTTTCTGAAATCAAAGACATGAAGGGGCCGAAGCTCCTCCACATCCACACGGTCAAAGGAAAGGGTTTCAAGCCCGCTGAGAAGTCGGCAACGGAGTGGCATGCGCCTGGCAAGTTCAATCCAGAAAGCGGATGCCGCATCGTGAGCCAGAATGCCGACGGCGTTCCCAAATTCCAGGATGTCTTTGGACATACGCTCGTGGAACTCGCAGAAAAAAATCCGCGCATCGTTGGTGTCACGCCAGCCATGCTCACGGGCTGTTCCATGAACCTCATGATGGATGCCATGCCTGAGCGCACCTTCGACGTGGGCATCGCGGAGGGACATGCCGTCACCTTCTCTGGCGGCATGGCGAAAGAAGGCTTGCAACCCTTCTGCAATATCTATTCTTCCTTTGCACAGCGTGCCTACGATAATGTCATCCACGACGTGGCCCTGCTCTCGCTCCCCGTTGTTCTTTGTCTGGATCGTGCCGGACTGGTTGGCGAAGACGGGCCGACGCATCATGGTGCCTTTGATCTGGCCGCCTTGCGTCCCGTGCCCAACCTCACCATCGCCTCGCCTTATGATGAGCGCGAATTGCGTCGCCTGATGTTCACGGCACAACTTCCGGGAAAGGGTGCCTTCGTCATCCGCTATCCCCGTGGAAAAGGGCGTCTCAGCGATTGGAAATGTCCTTTGGAGGAAATCCCCGTTGGCAAAGGCCGTTGCCTCAAGTGCGGCACCGATGTGGCGCTCATCTCCTTCGGCCCGATTGGCAATGTCGGTGCCGATGCCATTGTCGAGGCCGAGGCCAAGAGCGGACTTAGCATTGCCCACTACGACCTCCGCTTCCTAAAACCCCTCGATGCCGACTTGCTCCGCGAGGTGGGAGAGAAATTCTCCAAAATCGTCACCATCGAAGACGGCGTGCGTGCCGGTGGCATGGGCAGTGCCGTGCTCGAATGGATGTCCGACAACGGATTTTCGCCGCGCCTCACGCGTCTCGGGCTTCCCGACGAATTTGTGGAACACGGAACGGTTGCACAGCTCCGCCAGATTGTTGGGCTCGACAAGGAGAGCATCGTCAATGCCCTCGTGAAATGAAAGAAAAAGCCTTAGCTGGTGGTCGAATTTACGAATTGCCCACCAGCATCATACCCATTTATCTATAATGAAAATCATTATCGCCGGGGCCGGCGCTGTCGGCACCCATTTGGCAAAACTCTTTTCGCGTGAGCGCCATGATATCACGCTCATCGACGACAACCCGGAGCGCCTTGAAGGCATCGGGTCAAACTTCGAGATGCTAACCATCTGCGATTCCCCCTCGTCCATCGAAACCCTCAAAAGGGCCGATGTGGGCAAGGCCGACCTCTTCATCGGCGTCACCCCCGACGAGGCACACAATATGACGTGTTGCATGCTCGCCTCCAAGCTCGGAGCCGCGAAGACTGTGGCGCGTGTTGACAATTATGAATACACACGTCCGGAACATCGCGACTTCTTCAAAACCGTTGGCATCGACTCCATCATCTATCCAGAGATGCTTGCCGGACGCGAAATCATGCACAACGCCTGCCACAGTTGGGTGCGCCAGTGGCTTGAAATCCAAAACGGTGCCCTCCTCATGCTTGGCATCAAGGTGCGCGAAGATGCCCACATCCTCGACGTGCCTCTCCGCCGCCTTTGCGGTCCGGAGGCGCCATACCACATTGTGGCCATCAAGCGTGGGGCCGAAACCATCATTCCCCACGGCGATGACTGTGTGGAGGCGGGCGATATGGCCTATTTTATGACCACGAAGGAATATGTCGACTATCTGCGCGACATCACTGGCAAGATGGACTATCCCGAGGTGAAAAACCTCTTCATCATGGGCGGCGGCAGCACCGCTGTGCAGGCCATCTGGTATATGCCGGAGAACATACATGCCAAGGTGGTGGAGGCCGACGTTCATCGTTGTGAACGACTCAACGAGCTCATCAGTCGCCGCCATGTGCTCATCTTGCACGGTGACGGACGCGACCTCGACCTCCTCGTCGATGAGGGCATACGAAACGCGCAGGCTTTTCTCGCCCTCACCGACAATTCCGAGGCCAACATTCTCGCTTGCCTGGCCGCCAAGCGCCTTGGCGTGCGCAAAACCGTGGCGATGGTGGAAAACACCGATTATATCTCTATGGCCGAAAGCCTCGACATCGGCTCCATCATCAACAAGAAGACCTTTGCCGCCAGCCACATTTATCAGATGATGCTCAAGGCCGACGTCACCACCATGAAGACGCTGACCGTTGCCAATGCCGACGTGGCGGAATTTGTGGTGAAAGAAGGCTCCCGCATCACGCATAAGCAGGTCAAAGACCTCGATCTGCCGTCAACCGTCACCCTCGGCGGTCTCGTGCGAAACGGCAAAGGCACACTCATCAATGGTAACACTTACATTCAAGCTGGCGACACCGTGGTGGCTTTCTGTCTGGAAAACACCGTGAAGCGCCTTGAGAAGTTCTTCAAATGATAAACTATAAGATAATTCTGAAGGTGCTCGGCTCCTTGGTGATTCTTGAGGCCGTCATGTTTGTCTCCTGTCTCATCCTCGGATTCTGCTATGGCGAGCGCCAGTGGACCGACTTCGGCATTCCGGCCATCCTGGCCACCGCCATCGGCATTTCGCTGCTCGTTCTTGGCCGCAAGGCCGAAAACCGCATGAGCCGTCGCGATGGCTTCCTGAGCGTTTCGCTTTCCTGGATCATGTTTTGCATTGTCGGCACCATGCCGTTTCTCATCAGCGGCTACGAGCCCCGTTTCGCCGCTGCCTTCTTCGAAACCATGTCGGGATTCACCACCACCGGCGCCACCGTGCTCAACAACATCGACCAGCTACCCCATTCCCTCTTACTATGGCGCAGCATCACGCATTGGTTTGGAGGTATGGGAATCGTTTTCTTCACCATTGCCATCCTCCCAACGATGGGCACTGGCGACCTCAAACTCTTCTCGGCTGAGGCTTCTGGCTTGAAGCTCGACAAGCTCCATCCCCGCATCAGCACCACGGCACGCTGGATTCTCGTCGTTTACATGGCGCTCACCTTGAGCTGTATTGTGGCCTATCATTTGGGCGGCATGACGGCTTTCGATGCTGTCAACCATGCCTTCTCCACGGTGGCCACCGGCGGATTCTCCACCCATCAGGCCAGCTTCGCCTATTTCAATTCTCCGCGTCTTGAGTTGATAGCCTCCGTGTTTATGATTCTCTCTGGAATCAACTTCTCGCTGCTCTATCTGCTCATCATCAAGCGGCGCTTCAAAAAAGTGTTTACCGATGGAGAGGTGCGCTATTTCTTGACCATCGCCCTCGCCTCTACGCTCATCATTGCCGCCTTGCTTTTTTTCCAAAAACACGTCGGCATCTTCGACGCTCTGCGCCAGGCCCTCTTCTACGTCGCCTCGTTCCAAACCACCACTGGTTTCACCAGCGTCGACCCTGAAGTGTGGCCGCCATTGGCCATCATCGTCCTCCTGCTTGTCGGTGTCTGTGGAGCCTGTGCCGGTTCCACCAGCGGTGGAGCGAAATGCGTGCGTGTGGCCGCCGCCGTTAAAATCTTTGTCAACGAGTTTCGCCACATCCTCCATCCCAGCGCCGTGCTTCCCCTGCGTCTCAACAAGACCACTCTCTCAGCCAGCGTTGCCACCACCGTTTTCGCCTTCTTCATGGCCTATCTTCTGCTCATAGTGTTCGGCACCTTCGTCTATCTCCTGATAGGAGCGCCCCTGCTTGATGCCTTTTCCATCAGCATCTCCTGCATGAGCAATGTCGGTCCGGCTTTCGGCACCATGATTGGTCCGCTCGACACTTGGGCGGCCATGCCCGACACGGGACTCTGGGTCAGCTCTTTCCTCATGCTCGCCGGACGTTTGGAGATTTTCTCCATTCTCCTGCCCTTCACGCCTGCTTTCTGGCACGACAATTGATAATTGAAACAACTCAGCCTATGAAAAAGAATATTCTTTTATGCGTGTTGGCCCTTTGTGCCGCTGCATTCACCGCCTGCGACCATAGAAATATCAAGCAGGTGGTCAAGGAAATCGCCGAAGCGCCTGCCGACACCCTCGGCATGGTCCGGCAAGTGGTGCAGACCAATGATTTCTCCGTGGTGGAGGTCGACTGTTTTGCCGACGTCACCTTCCATCAGACGGCTTCTGCCACCGCCCCCTACGTCGTCCTCCGTGCCCATCGTGACGTCTTGCCCCATGTCGGTGTGAAAACCCTGGAAGACATGGTCATCATCTCCACCGACCGCCGCTACCGCATGCCCGAAAGGGCCGTCGTGGTCATTGATATCTACGCCCCATTCATCAGCAAATTCATGCTCAATGGTGGCAAATGTATCCGTCTGGGCGACATCCGCTTGAAATCGCCACTCACCCTGGAAATCGACGGCGTCGGTGCCATCACAGCCAATGTTCTGAAGGCACCCGAAGTGGACGTCTCCATCGACGGAGCTGGCAGCATCGACTTGAAAGGCATCGAAACGGAATGCCTCGCTGCCAGCATCAATGGTGCCGGACAGATGTTCCTGGCGGGCCATGCCTGTGAAGCCGCTGTCGGCGTACAAGGCACAGGCGGAGTGGATTATTCCAAACTGAAAACCGACAAACCTGTCGTTGGATTGTAATGGTTTTTGCGCTGGCTAAAAGTCCAAACGTCCGTTGCGTCGCCATTACAACGAAATATTTTTATCAGCCTCAGACGGCGCAACAACGAATTTCGTGGACGCAGGATGAGGCGCCAGCACTGTAGCTCACTTTGCTCGCAAAGTGAGGGCCACGGACGCGTCGCGAAAATGCTAAAGTTCACTATAGGTTTGCTCTTTTACGGCGTATCTGCTATAAAATCGTCCCCCTCACTTTGCGAGCAAAGTGAGCTACAGTGCTTCGCCTCAGACTTCCGCCTATTCCAAACCCGCGTACAATTTTCTCTGTATTCCACCCCCCCACTAAAAAAAGGTGTTCAGAATTAGTTTCCATGAACATTGCAAACTAATTCTGAACACCTACTTGTTTGCTGAAGAGCGCTTCAGATCATTTCTTTTTCTTAAAGACCCCCTTCATTTTTCCTAATGCGCCCTTGGCCGCATCCTTCACTTTCCCGACAGTGCCTTTCACGCCTCCTTCTTGTGCTTCGCCCACACTCGTCGGCGCTGCTGGAGTGGCAGGAGTGCTCACCATCTCAGTGCTGCCCACAGGATTTCCTGCCAGGCCATTGAAATAATCCTTCAGGCGCTGGTCCTCATAAGCACTTCCAGAGGTGTTACTCACCTTTCCAGCGAACTTCTCTATGCCGTCTGCACCTTTACCAGTGACAAGCAGTTCCACCGTCTTGTCGCCGTCCACAGTGAGCGTGGCACTATAAGTGGAAGGCTGTCCATACCGTTCTTTCTCCTTACACTTCAGCGTGAACGTTTCCTTGTTTCCCGTCTTCTTGTAGTTGATGATGTCGAAACACGGATCTTCCTCTCCCGCATCCATCCAATAAAGTTTCTTGTTGCGGTCGATGACATGCCGTCCGCCGTCGAAAAACAGCAGTTGCACCTGTGCTGAGGCCGTCATGGCCAAACAGAAGAGCACGAAGCTCAAAATTCCTTTTGTTTTCATTAGTTCTTTGGTATATTAAAGTTAGTTAGAATAATGCTTACCATTACTAAGCCACCACCGAAACCGGTAAGATGGCTTGCTTATCCTCTATATTAGAGGAATTTAAAGATTTCCAAAATTACATCAAATCTATTAACCACCCAAGAATTTCCCCATTTTTTCTTTGCCCGTACCAAATAATTGCAACAAAACGTTCTGTGCGTAGCCAATGCCGAAGGCTGCCAGTATGCAGGCGTAAATGCCAATGCAGACGATGTTCATCTTCCGGCGGTTGGCATGCGTTGCCTTGATATTGTAGATGCCCATCGCAACGAGTGAGTAGCAAGGGGGATAGACCAGCATGTTGATGATGGCGCCCATGACGTCGCCTCTCGCCCGGAAGCCCAAGAACATCTGCATCAGAAAATGCATGGCCAAGCCAATCAGGGCTGTGAATATCAGCCAGCGCGACCATTCATATCGCTGGTTCAGCCATTTCACGTGCAAACGCGTGATGCCCAAGACGAGGGCGCAGAAGAGCATGAAGAGGAAACAGGCAAACTGTAGTAAAAACAAATAATCCATATCGTTCAGCTATATGTATGGCATCAGCCAATATCTTTTTCCCATTTAGTAATGCTGGATACGCTTGCAAATCGGTAGGGAGGCAAGCTGGTATTCTTCTGCAGAGTTAGGCAAAGCTTTTGTAAATTTGCTTTAAGCGAGTCGGCATTTTTTTGAAAAATAAACGGGAGGACGCCAATATTTCCATATTACCACAGGCTCCTTGAAATGTTATCTACTCGCGGCCGCCGTTCGTGCTACTCGCGGCCGCGAGTAGCGCTACCCTGTCTCTTATACACATCTGACGCTGCC
>ERZ1027255.223-NODE-223-length-21027-cov-6.070380_pt1 | contig 21027 bp, 18 predicted proteins | sample MGYA00519261_ERZ1027255 | MGnify/ENA primary metagenome ERZ1027255 (study PRJEB26926, sample SAMN06164399) | human gut metagenome | biome: ENVO:00009003; feature: ENVO:2100002; material: ENVO:00002003 | host: Homo sapiens | place: USA | collected 2012 ...
TTGTGTTTGTATTTAGACTAATTTCACTTTATCCGTGCAATCTATACTGCATCTGTGTCACAATAACCTTTTAGATTTGATTGATACATTTTGAATAGCGTATCAATACCTGTTAGAAAGATTAAATTGATACACTTGATTGTTTGATACAGTTGGATGTTTTTTCCATTTTCAACAATAACATAAAAGTAGAAGAACATAGACGTTATCATTTGAAAATGGAAAATCAGATTAGTTATTCTATTGGCTTTTTGTAAGGCCTTCTCGGAATGTTATTCCTGTCACAAAACTCATATAATCTACTCAAGCCTATTTTTATTCCATTTGCTTTGAGCATAGCAAGATTATCTTTCACAGACAGACTGCAATCATAGAGGTTGCCAATCTCTTCGTCCTTCAACTTGCGCCTGACGATTCCAAGCATCGACTTGGGCTTGATGCCTCTTTCAGAACAATACAGTTTATCTACTTTGAACTTACTCGGCTTACGCTTCGTCTTTATGTTTATCTTTTCGTATTCTATATTTAGGGCATTGTTGGCAATCCTCATTAGCTCTTGATTATTCAGAGTGTTGTCTGAGTTATCATAATACCATTGTCGTTCAGCAACCAAGTTATACAATAGATGTTCAAATGTGATGCTTGGAAGTATCTTTCTGCGTATGAGTGCAGACACAAATAGGCATTTCCTCCTGTTGTCACCATCCCTCTTTATTTTCACAGCTGACACTTTGCGAATATCTCCACTGCTATTTGTTACGACATCTTGATACCAACTCCGGTATATCTCTTGATAGTCTTCTGGTACCAACGCATAACCGTTATTATATTTTAGCTCGGAATGGTCAAAGTATCTGTATCGCTCTCTATATTTGATAATCAAATCAGATGGAGGAATTGTTGAAAGGTCATTGATGAAATCCATGTCTATTATATGATAGGCACACTCTTTGTTATTGGCACGTTCCCTTATTGATGTGTTTTCATTGTGTGCTGACTCAAAAGGTGAAACTCCAAAATCTGATAAGGTATAAACTCTGTCTGTGGAATACACTTCACACCTTGGCGTTCCATTACCATTCATGTATTGTGATTGTCTTGCACCACATGGATCTTGGTCGGGATAAGTTGGGTAATCTTTGCGAATCTCCTTTATTATGCCTCTATACGCTGAGGCTAACGTTTCGCCATTTAAAATGTCCTCACGGAATACATAGCAAAGGCGAAAACGATACTTGTTACCCTTACTTGGACAAAGATTGCTTGGTGTGGTATAATATACCATTGGCTTCTTCGATAACCCATAGACAAATTGTTTCATTTCCATGTTGAAATCATCAACGTCAACAAACACTACATTAGCTCTGTCGAAATTATCATTCTTTTCTGATGAGTCCGAAAACTCACCACACAAATAAAGCGTCTCACTATCATGCCAAGTCGCACCTCCGAATGAAAACGGATAACCACCTGCCATGTTAGTGAGACGCACGTTAATGCCATTCACTATGTCCGAAGCCTTGGAGAATGACAAACAATTAAAGTGTGAGGCGTTGATGTGCTCCACACGACCTAAGATAATTTCAAAAGTGTCTGCTTTCTATGACATAACTTTTAATTTAATTATTATTACTAAATCCTTAAACTCGTATCATTTTTACCACCGTGGCTATGTCTGCTCGGTTGGTTCAGCACTTAAGCTGTCTCTTGATACTTATTCATAAAGTAAAAGAACTACTCCCATTTTGGAAAGTGATTGCAAAGATATATACTTATTCTGAGGAAAACGAAGATTATCTGCTAGGAATAGTTAATGGGTGGGCTATTTGGAAAATGACTAAATTGTATTTGTGTACACAAATGATTCTTTATGAAGTCTGCAAAACAAAAAGAGGCTGCCAGAAGCAGCCTCCGTTTAGTTAATAATGTTACTCGTCCAATGTGAATGTTATCGTACCATTGACTGTGATTTTCTGTCTACTATTTGAACTTATACTTACATAACGTTCAAAGCTAAAGTCCTTAAACTCAATTGTAATTTTGTTTCCATTGATAGCCTTGACGGTAGCATTACCGCTACAGTCATCGATTGAGCGTACGGTGTCATCGCCAAAGAAAATGCCATTCACGGCAAGTTTTTGTCCTGCTTTGATGTCCTCACGGCTTTGGAACTGCCAATAAGTGTAGTAGTTATCACCGTCAGTGAAAGTTACGCTGAAGGTAGCACCACTATCAAAGTTGTAATGTGTAGTCCCTACTACGCCTTGAGAGAACAAAGCAAATGTAGCTTGCTGCACAGAATAATTCTCCGTTGTAGCACCTTCATACTTTACTGACACTTTGCCGTTGTTGTTATCGCTACCGCCCTGTTCATCATCGTCGTCAGATGAACATCCTACCAATGTGAATGCACTTACAGACATCAACATGGCAATGAAAAGAAATAAATACTTTTTCATTTGAATGATATTTTAAAGTTTGACATAATTTGCTAATCTTCTCGTATTGGCGTAATAGCCTTGCAATAAATATGAAATGCTTTATTTGCTTATCTATTTCTGAACTGATAGATTTGCACTTCTCTTGCTTGCTTAAAGCCATTGTATCTTCTTTCATCCCCCAAGGAACTTGCCGTACTGATAAGATTGTCGTAATCGCTGATAATAGCTTGCTGCAAAAACATCAGTCTTGCAGGGTCGCCACGCCATGATCCCGAACGATACTCAGATGTATGTTCTGTAAGGCTCCTCATGTCACGTGCATAAGGATCTCTATCGGAAGAACCATAGCTGTACGAAGAACTTGACGAATAGCCTTGATTATAGTTTCGTGCTGCTTCTTTCATTTCTTCCAAGGAAGTAATGCTTTCATCTTTATAGAATGATTTGCCATTAGCTCCTTGGAGGGTTCCATTCTCAGCATCATAGTATAATGTTCCGTTATTGCCAAAGTGTATGATTCCGTCTTCGTAAGTGTATGCATTCTCAATGCTATATCTGTCACTTATATATGTATATATAGTATTGTCGTCAAAGTACATATAAAGACGAGAATTATTCTGTTGGGAATACCATGCTCCCAACAATCCCTCTATCGGTTGAGTACGCTTTTTATATTCTTGTTGCCATTTAAATTCGTCCTGTTTGAAATCACTGTTCTTCTCTTCTACAAGCTTGTAATCTTCACTTGTAAAGGTTTCATTACCTTTTAAGTCGATATACCCATATATGTATTCTGTATATGTGTTTTGCGATATATCTGAACTATCTTCAAAAGTACAGCTTGTCATTTCCAATCTCTTGTATGCAAGAGTTGCGACAACCACTCCATTATGTAACTCTATATAATCATAACCTCTTTCACTTTCGCCGATAGAACTATATTTAGCAGGAACAACTATCTTTTTTGTCTTTACATTTTTGACACCGACCAATCCATCGTTATTTCTGTATATCTCATACTCAGATGTAGTTGTTGATGTAGACGCTTGTGGCTTGGGTGGGGCGACCTTTTCTCCCTTGGAGTTAATATAATAGTTGTAATCATCACCTACTAATATATTACAGGTTCCATTATAAAACTCAGGGTATGGATTTCCTTCGTTACTTGAGCCTGTGTTGATATAAAAGCCTTTTGGTAGATGGATTTTTATATTTCCGTCTGTATCAATAAAATAATGTCCTTTTTTGTCACCTGCATAGGCAAGACCTTCGCTGAAGTTTCCACACTCTTCAAATTTGAATGGAATAGCAATCTCTCCTTTTTTATTGATAAATCCTTCTTTGCCATTCTTTCCTACAGAAGCAAGACCTTCAGAGAAATCGTTGGCATACTCATATATACAAGGTATGACTAACTCGCCTTTGGTGTTTACATATCCCCATTTGTCGTTTTTACATACGGCAGCCAAGTCGTCATGAAATGAATTTACCATATCATAGATACAAGGAACAACTTCTTTTCCTTCTGTATTGATGACTCCCCACTTCTCTCCATTTCGTACAGATGCAAATCCATTCTCAAAGTCGCAAAGGCAGTTATACTTTCTAACAGCCTTACAGAACTCGGGAGTTAGCTTCACCATTGGCTCTTTATGCAAGGCTTCCTTGATAATATTCTCCTTACTCATGGTGAAATATGCTACACCGCTACCGATTGCAAGAATAGCGATTACTGCAACCAATATCCACTTCCCGATTCGTCTTGGACGATTTGACGATTCTTCTACTTGGTCGTCATGTTCAACAGGACAACCACACTTAGGGCACGACTTCGCTTTGTCTGAAATCATTGCCCCACACTCCGTACATTGTATTAGTGCCATATCTGAATTGATTTATTTAATAATTAATCACCTTCTTCTCCCCAATGCTCAAAGCCTATGAATATTTTTCTTGACTTGTTCCCTCTTGCAAATGCAGCTTCATAAGAATTCAAGTAAGTATCGTCATTCAATGTTCCATGAGTATTTAATATGTGAAGAGAATATGCAACATTATTAAGACTCCCTTTGAATATCAAACCACCATCATTAGCTACTTCTCCAATTACAGGAATCTCATAAATATTTTCGTAATCTGTTTCATTTTTGTTAGAACAATAGCACATTAAACCTTGATAGGTCTGTGTACTATCGACATTGTATATCAGACTTATCCCCCTTGTAACAGTTCTTCCATTTTCTTCTTCAAAAACAGAATACCCCATGCCTCCTGTTCTGACCAAAGAAGGGTCTACGGTTACTTTTGCATGCTCCGTATCAGACAGTTGCGTTACGCTGTCTTTAGATATACTGTCGTTTGCAAATTCATGATTTCCGATGATTTTATTCTTCCCCATTAAAAAATATAGAGAAGCTGCAACAATACAAAGAATTGCCATGCCAAAGATGATGATAATTTTCTTTGACTTGCTTTTTGCTTTTGTTGGGCAACCACAATTCGGGCATGACTCTACATTTGCCGGAATCTGTTCCCCACATTCCTTACATTTTATTATTTTCATTTTTAATATTTACATTCTGCGCTTGGGAGAGCGCACTAAAGGTGAGAAATACAATTAAAAATATATTTTTCTTCATACCGTATTGTTTGACGCACCTTCAGCCCAAACAGTGCTGTTAGTAATTTGATGTTAGGGAGCATAAAAAGAAAAGTGAGGCTTTATTACTCCTTTCCCTCTGTGTGACGGCTTGGACTCCGTTGGTTTATGGAAAAATGAGAATAAGCCCCACCTGTACGTATCTCGTTTTTGTATACGAATACACGCCAAGTAGAGGCATATTCTCACTACACTCCAATAAACCATTTTGCGAAAGTGTCCAAGTTTCACACGGAGGAGTATGGCGAAATACGCTTCTCTAAATATGTCCGTCGATAAAGCCTATTTCGGCAATATGACGCTGTAAAATTAACTAAAAATGTTGAGACTAAAGAATTTCTCTTCATGTATTTGCTGTTTTATGTTTGTATTTAGAATAATTTTACTTTATCTGTGCAATCTATACTGCATCTGTGTCACAATAACCTTTTAGATTTGATTGATTCATTTTTATATGGTTTTATTTCTATCATTTATTCTTATGTTGCAAACATACTACTTGAGAGACTACTATTGCAAAATTTAATATTAAAAAATCTGAAGACTTGAAAGAAAAGGCATTTGATTTTAAGTCGAATAAATCTTGTAAGTAGCTGATTGTCACGGAGGTGTCCGATGCTTGTGCTGTCCCCGATAATTATCCCCGACAATAGCTAACTCTCTGATTATCAGAAATTGAGTACAATTGAGTGGGAGTAAGCTTTTTCAATAACTATACTCTTTTTCTATTGTTTCTTATCTTGCTCATATTTGCTGTTTTTCTCAGCTGCAAGTTTATAGTCTTCGCTCGTGAATGTTTCGTTTCCCTCCATGTCAATATAGCCATAGATGCTGTAGTCGTACGTGCGAGCGTAAATATTGTCTTCATCGTCTGTCGAGTCTTCGTCTTTATCCTTTAGCTCTTTGTAGTCAAGAGTGGCAACCACAACACCATTATGCAGCTCGATGACATTATTGTCTCTGGCACTTTTGCCGATGGAACTGTATTTTGCCGGAACGACGATTTTGTTGGTCTTTATGTTCTTCACTCCTACCAATCCCTTATCGTTTCTGAACACTTCATATTCAGAAGCAGGTTCGGGGGCTGAAGGTTGTGGCTTAGTAGGCGTTACCTTTTCTCCCTTTGTGTTGATGACGTAGTTGTAATCGTCTCCTACAACAATACTGCAGGTTCCGTTATGGAATGTCGGGTAAGAGCTGTCATAGGAGCTGCCATCAAACAAGGAGAAGTTTTTAGGCAGGCGTATCTTTATCTCACCATTTGTATTGATGAAGTAATCTCCTTTTTTGTCTCTTGCATAGGCAAGTCCTTCTCTGAAAAAGCCGCACTCTTCAAATTTTAAAGGAATCACCACCTCTCCCTTTTTGTTGATAAATCCGTATTTGCCGTTCTTCATGACGGTGGCAAGACCTTCAGAGAAATCGAAAGCATAATCATAAGTACATGGTATGACCAACTTGCCTTTGGTGTTCACAAATCCCCATTTGTCGTTTTTGCAGACAGCAGCCAGTTCTTCATAGAATGATGCCACCAGATCATACACACACGGCACAACTTCTTTTCCTTCTGTATCTATTACTCCCCATTTCTCGCCCTTCTCTACGACCGCAAATCCGTCCTTAAAATCGCTAAGGCTGTTATACTTTCTTACTGCCTTGCAGAATTCTGGGGTGAGCTTGACGACGAGGTCTTTTTGCAATGCCGTGGTGTCTTTGTGTATGCTGTCTTCACCCGCACCACTTTTTCCCATCTTGAAATAAGTGGCGCTGCCACCTATTATAAATACAAGCGCAAGCACTCCTAACGCAATCCATAACTTTCCTGATCTTTTCGGCGTCTCTACTTGGCAACCGCATTTTGGGCAAGCCTTCGCTTTGTCGGGGATGGTTGCCCCACATTCTTTACATTTTTTTAGTGTCATAAGCAAAAGTCTTTATTAGGTTATTTGTTTAATTTTCATGAGTGGAATTGTGTTAACGGTTTGACATTATTATATGTAGCAAATTTACAAATAATAAACGAGATATGCAGTCTGACAATCCAAAAATCTTTTTTTGACAGTAAGACTCTTCAGACAAGAAGACAGGCTCTTGGCTGCGTGGCTACGGCGAGACGCCATAGCCTCCTATGTTTGCCTTTGCAGCTGTAAATTGCAGTTTATCGGTGAGTTTGCTGCGGTAGGCAGGGCTTTGACAAAAACCTTTATCCACAGTCCGTTTATGCTTTTCGAGCCTTCGGCAATTCCTTTATGGTATATATGGTCTTATGAGAACAAGTTCTCACGCCCATATATGCCATAAATGAATGAGAGGCTTTCGCCTCTCTCGAAAAGCACAAACGGAAAAAACCGTTCAAAACACAAGGTTACAAGAGGATGTGTAAAACTAAACAAATATAGGAAAAGGGCAAATAGTAGGAGCTAATGCCCACGGCTCCTACTATTTGTATTATTTATTACGTTTTTTTCCCAATTTTTTTAGTTTTGATACCTTCTGCATCCTTGTGTTTTTATATGTTTTTCCGATTATGGGCGCGTGCTGTGCACAAATAAAAGGCTTTACGTTAGGTTGTCGAGAACATGGTTCTCGTAAGACCTAATGTAAAGCCTTTTATTAAAATCCGATAGGATTTGCGCCCATAAGCGGCATGTGGAGAAAGGTTTTTGTCAAAGCCCTGCCTAACACAGTTACCTCGCTGCGTAAATTCCTGTTTTACTAACCTTATTACTTACTTCTCCATCCTGAACGCCTGATGTCGGCATTTGCGGTCTTCGCAGTAGCTGACGTGCAGCCAGCGGGTGCCCGACTTGCGGTTGCGCTCGAAGATTAGTTGGTCGAAGGGCAGGTTGGCTTGGATGTATGCGAACATCCTTTCGCCTACTTCGTTGGAGGGAATGAAGAGGTCGGCAGCCTCGCCGCGTACGTGCTGCGAGGTGGGGACGCCACCCACAAGGGCGTTCACCTTTGGCGAACGATAACCGCTCGTGATGAGAATCCTGCCGAAACGGCGGCGCAGAGGCTCAAGCACGTTGTCGCACAACGCCTTCAGACGGCGCTCCGTGTCGGAGTCGGGAAGGTTGGGCAGATTGTGTCGTACGGCTGCTGCCGACATTACGAACTCGCGCAAAGAGAAATGTGCGCTGAGATGACGGTTAGGAACCGAGTCGTAATAAGTGGCTGCCACCGCAGTGGCAGCCTGATGTGTGTTTTTCATGGTTGTGTGTTTTAAGTGTTAACTGTAAAAGAATCAAGTATATATTAATCTGTATCGTATTATTATAATGTATATTCTTTATAGTTCTTGTGTCTTCTCTTAGGTTTCGACGGCAAAATTATGAAGACTTATAGAAGCAACATTTCAAATAGAATCTTTCTTTGTTAAACAATGTTTATTCCGCGCAAAACACTTGACATCGCTTCCGCTGGTTTATACCTTTGCAACCGTAATCAGAACCAAACCACTCAGAAGCGCTTCAAAATAAAAGAATGAGTAATTTGTCAGACTGATAACAACCATGAAAAACACTAACAAATCTAATTACTAATTAAAAAAAGAAAGGAAAAACACATTATGGCACTTAATTTCAAGATTTACAAGAGCAACGCCAACAACGGCACCAAGGACAAGTTTTATGCTCGTGCATCACACAAGGACACCGTAAGCATCAAGCAGCTCGCTGCTGTCATGCAGAACAACTGCACCGTGAAGCACTCCGACATCGTGGCCGTGCTCTCTGAGCTCTCAGAGGTGATGAAGCAGGAGCTTCAGCGTGGCAACCGCGTACGCATCGACGGACTCGGCACCTTCAAGGTGAACATCCGCAGCAAGGGTGCGAAGACTGCCAAGGAGTTCACCGTCAGCGAGAACATCCTCGGCACCCGCATCAACTTCCACCCGGAGACCAACGTCAATCCGGACGGTAGCCACATCGTCAACATGCTTTCAGGCATAAGGGTGAAGGAGGACGATACTTACGAGAGTCCGCGCGGCAAGGATGAGAACACCGAGAATGTATAGAAAAGACCGACGAAATCTCAGAAACCAATTAACACAAAAAAACAATAAAATAATACGATAAGATGAGCAAAATGACAAAGATAAACTGGAGTACTATACTGAAGATCATCGTAGCCGTAGCCTCAGCCATACTTGGCACACTCGGTGTGCAGGGCATGGTGGGATGAGCGCCGATGATGGAACAACGACAATAGACATTTAAGGAGGTCAGCCGAGCTGTTTTTGCCGCCCGTTGTTTGGGAGCAAGACAAAAAACAGCTTGGCTGACCTCTTTTTTTGACGAAAAAGATATATATTTGCAGAGCACTATCGCAAAAACAACCTTATATATAGTTCACACACATTACAAACATATATGACAAGAAAAGCCATAAGGCGCATCGTATGCCTGATAATGATGCTCACGCTGTCTGTCAGTGCAGGAGCCGTCCTAAAAGAGAAGAATCTGAAATCCACGCTGTCCGTACTGTGCGCCGAACTGGAAACGGCATTTAACGAACAGCGTCAGAACATGGCGCGTTATAACATCTACAACCAGGCACAGCACAAGCAGATGATTTCGCTTATGCAGCGCAGTGATCAGGTGGCGCTCATGCTCTACTCGCAGAAGCAGGACTTCACCTTTGACATGACATACGCCTGCCATGAAGCTACGGAGATGTACCGTGAGTTTACGCAGCGTAGCGTGCCGTACAACATTATTATGACACGTATGTCGTCGGAGATAAAGCGCTACGACTACCTGATAGAGACGCTGCAGAACATCCCGCCCTCGCTCGGACGCAAACCTGCTAAGGACGGCAAGGACGCTCCGAAGCAGCAGAAATACGTGACCGGCAAGGACGGCAAGCAGATGCCACTGCCGTTTATGCTCGACAAGGTGGGACAGGCCAATCGCAACGCCTGCCTTATATACGCCAAAACGCTCCGTGGCAATCTCGTCAAGATGCGGGCTTCCGTGGAGAAGGACTCGCAGCACTACAAGCGCATGGCAGAAAAGCTGAAGAAGGTGAACGACTATGCCCTGCTGCGATATAACGACATACAGCACAACATATTCGTGAACGGCGACCAGAACTATCTGGAGATCATCACCTCCATGCCGACGGCGTATCACAACGCCAAGGCGGACGTCAACGAGAAGTATAACACGGAGAAGGTGCGTACAGCCAACGGCGAGCGTCAGGTCTACTCGCAGTGGCGCGGTCCCATCGTGATGGGTCTGAGCATCTTCGTCATCATCTACGTGCTTTTGGCAGCCTTGCTCAGCAACGTGTTCGTGAGATGGCTGGTGCCGAAGCGTTTCCGCACCGAGAACTTCATGAAGAAGAAGGTGTGCCTGATACTGTTCGTGGCAATGTTTATCTTCGCCGTGTCGGTGATGATAGCCCGCATGTTCATGTATCACAACTTCTTCCTCATGGCGTCGAAGCTGCTCATCGAGTATGCCTGGCTGCTGTGCGCCATCTTCTTCTCCCTGCTTGTCCGTCTGCCGGGAGACCAGATAAAGAGCGGATTCAGGATTTACACGCCCATAATGCTGATGTCGTTCATCGTCATCACATTCCGCATCATCTTCATCCCCAACAATCTCGTCAGCCTAATCTTCCCGCCCATCCTGCTGGTGTTCACGCTATGGCAATGGAACGTCATCACAAGGCATAACGACAACATCCCCAAATCGGACATCTTCTATACGTGGGTGTCGCTTGTCATCATGGCTTTCTCAACAGCCTCTGCGCTGTACGGCTACGTGCTGCTCTCAGTGCAGCTGCTTATATGGTGGATGTTCCAGCTGAGCTGCATACAGACCATCACCTGCGTGTACGACTTCCTTGACGCCTACGAGCGCCGCTGGCTGTCGAAGAAGATACATACGGAGAAGGAGACGGCGAAAGTGAAGCGCGGTGCGCTGATGAGCATCATTACCAAGAACCACGAGAAGCACATCAACGTGACATGGTTCTACGACTTCGTCTGCATGGCGCTCCTGCCCGTGCTCAGCGTATTCTCCATCCTTGTGTCGATATGGTGGGCGGCAGACGTCTTCGACCTTACCGAGACGGTATGGAAAGTATTCATGTTCAACTTCCTGAACATACCGGGCGTGGTGCAGCTCTCTATTGGCAAGCTCGTGATGGTGGCGTCGCAGTTCTTCGTGTTCCGCTATCTCAACTATCTCATCAAGGCACTCTATCATAAGTATCACAAGTCGAGAGTGGTGGTGAACGGCAAGCCAAACTTCACCCTTGCCAACAACGTCATAGCCATCTGCTGCTGGGGCATGTACGCCATCATCTCCGTGAAGATGCTCAAGATACCGTCAACGGCAGTGTCCGTTATATCGGCTGGTCTTGCCACCGGTGTGGGTTTCGCCATGAAGGACCTCCTCGAGAACTTCTTCTACGGCATCTCCCTTATGACGGGACGTGTGCGTGTGGGCGACTACATCGAATGTGACGGCATACGCGGAAAGGTGGACAGCATCACGTATCAGAGCACGCAGGTGCTGACAGCGGACGGCTGCGTCATCGCATTCCTCAATAGTTCGCTCTTCAGCAAGAACTTCAAGAACATCACCCGCAACCACTCGTACGAGATGGTGAAGATTCCGGTGGGCATCGCCTACGGCTCTAATGTGGACGAGGTGAGGAAGATGCTAATCAAGGCGGTTATGGATCTGGAGGAGAAGAGTACCGACGGACGTGACATCATCGACCTGGACAAGCCCGTCAGCGTAGTGTTTGACGACTTCGGCGACAACTCCGTGAACCTCTTCGTCACCTACTGGGTGCTTGTGGAGGAGAAGTTCGGCAAGACAGGCCAGATAAAGGAAGCGATATACAATACCCTAAACGCCCACAATATCGAAATACCGTTCCCGCAAAGAGATATACATATTATAGAGAGTAAATAAAAAGAGGTAGTCTGTCGGAATCTCAGATATTTATTTTACTTTTGCAGAATGTCCGTAACTAACATAAATAAGGCTGATATGAACCAACAACCTAACGACAAACAAACCATCTGCATTGTCATTCCCTGCTACAACGAGGAGGAAGTCCTGCCGTGGGCAATGGGGAAACTGCAGACCATGATAGGCAAGATGAAGGCTGAGACCGGCATCGAGGGACGTCTCGTGCTTGTGGACGACGGTAGTCGCGACCGCACTTGGGAGCTTATAGAAGGCTTCGCTGCGGAGCACAGCAATGTGGCAGGCGTAAAGCTGTCACACAATGAGGGCCATCAGAACGCTCTCTGGGCAGGCATGCAGGAAAGTCTCGGCATGTGCGACGCCATTGTCTCCATCGACGCCGACCTCCAGGACGACGAGATGGCTATCATTGATATGGCACGCCAGTTTGCCGAGGGCAAGGACATTGTCTATGGTGTGCGCAAGCAGCGCAAGACCGACACATGGTTCAAGAGGTTCACAGCGCAGGCTTTCTACCGTCTTATGCAGACAGCCGACAAGGAGATAATATACAACCATGCCGACTTCCGTCTTATGAGTGAGCGTGCCGTGAGAGCCTTGATGGAATATCCGGAGCGCAATATGTTTCTGCGTGGTATGGTAAGACAGCTTGGATTCAGCGAAGGCTACGTCTATTATGACCGTACGGCACGCACGGCAGGCGAGTCGAAATATCCGCTCAGCAAGATGCTTGCCTTCTCCATTGACGGCATCACGTCGTTCTCCACGGCACCACTGAAATTCATAACATTCGCTGGCCTTACGATGACGCTGATATCCATGCTTATCATCATCTACGGACTGTACGAGCACTTCATCGGCAAGACCATAGAAGGATGGACATCACTGATGGTTTCGATGTGGTTTATAGGCGGCGTGATAACCACAGGAGTGGGCATCACAGGCACGTATATCGGCAAGATTTACAACGAAGTAAAGCGTCGTCCGCGTTACTTTGTAGACAAAAAAGTGGGCATAAAAGGCGGAAATTGAGCCAAAAACCTGCACACATATAGGGTGTTTGTGCACACAAAGTGGCTTTTTGGCTTAAAATATTTGTCTATATAAATAAAAATTTGTTCCTTTGCACCGGTTTTGAAACAAGAAATTAATATTATAAACACTTTAAAACATTAAAATTATGTCAGAAATCGAATCAAAAGTAAAGGCCATCATCGTAGACAAGCTCGGTGTTGACGAGGCAGACGTTAAGCCCGAAGCAAGCTTCACCAACGACCTTGGCGCAGACTCTCTCGATACTGTAGAGCTCATCATGGAGTTCGAGAAGGAGTTCGGCATCTCTATCCCCGACGACAAGGCTGAGAAGATCGGCACTGTAGGCGACGCTATTGCTTACATCGAGGAGAACGCAAAATAAATAAGGTTTATGGTTTATAGTTTATGGTGCACAAATATGGCAAGCAAGTTATAATTATATAACTCCTACTTGTGCCATAAACCATAAACCATTTTAACCATGAACTGATTTTTTATTAAATGGAATTAAAAAGAGTAGTAGTTACAGGCCTCGGAGCCGTTACCCCATTGGGCAACAACACAGAGGACACCTGGAACAACCTTGTTGCGGGCGTAAGCGGCGCAGCACCCATCACATTATTCGACGCATCACAGTTTAAGACTCAGTTCGCTTGCGAGGTGAAGAACCTTAAGGTCAATGACTATATCGACCGTAAGGAGGCACGCAAGATGGACCGCTATGCACAGCTCGCCATTATCTCAGCTATGCAGGCCATTCAGGATTCGGGCATGAATCTTGAGGAGATCGACAAGAACCGTGTAGGCGTCATCTACGGCGTAGGCATCGGTGGTATCAAGACTTTCGAGGAAGAAGTGGGCTACTGGGCACAGCACCAGGAGAACGGTCCTAAGTTTAATCCCTTCTTCATCCCGAAGATGATTGCGGATATCGCATCAGGCCATATCTCAATCATGTACGGATTCCATGGTCCTAACTACACCACAACATCAGCTTGTGCGTCTTCAACAAACGCTCTCGCTGACGCATTCAACCTCATACGTCTCGGCAAGGCAAACGTCATCGTAAGTGGCGGTGCAGAGGCTGCCATCACAGCAAGCGGCGTAGGCGGTTTCAACGCCATGCACGCTCTCTCTACACGCAATGACGATCCTGAGCACGCCTCACGTCCGTTCAGCGCAAGCCGCGACGGATTTATCATGGGCGAAGGCTCTGGCTGCCTCATCCTTGAGGAACTTGAGCACGCAAAGGCTCGCGGTGCCAAGATTTACGCCGAGATGGTCGGCGCTGGCATGTCTGCCGACGCTCACCACATCACTGCTTCACACCCGGAGGGACTCGGAGCACGTCTCGTAATGGAGAACGCACTCGAGGACGCTGGCATGAAGCCGGAAGACATTGACTATATCAACGTACACGGCACATCCACACACGTGGGCGACATCTCAGAGGCTAAGGCCATCAAGCAGGTGTTCGGCGACGCTGCATACAAGCTCAATATCAGCTCTACAAAATCAATGACAGGTCACCTTCTCGGTGCTGCCGGAGCTGTGGAGGCTCTCGCCTCTGTACTTGCAGTGAAGAACGACATCGTGCCCCCGACCATCAACCACGAGGACGACGACCGCGATCCGGAGATCGACTACGACCTCAACTACACCTTCAACAAGGCGCAGAAGCGTGAGGTGCGTGCAGCTCTGAGCAACACGTTCGGTTTCGGAGGACACAATGCTTGTGTAATCTTCAAGAAATATGCTGAGTAACATCATAGACAGAATAAGGCTCCCTTTCCGTAAGGACAAGGAGCTTTATTTGTCTTTACGCCAAATTATCGGCTTTTATCCTCACGACATCAGCTACTATAAGCTGGCGCTCATGCACAAGAGCATGTATAAGCGCAACGCTAAGGGAAAGCCAGTGAATAACGAAAGGTTGGAATTTCTTGGCGACGCCATCTTGGACGCCACGGTGGGCGACATCGTCTATCGTCACTTCCCCGGCAAGCGCGAGGGATTTCTTACCAACACACGATCAAAGCTCGTACAGCGCGAGACGCTTAACCGCCTCGCTCAGGAACTGGGCATCAACCAGCTGATACTGTCAAGCGGACGTTCACAGTCGCACAATTCATACATGGGTGGCAACGCCTTCGAGGCGCTTGTAGGTGCCATTTACCTCGACCGTGGCTACGACGCATGCATGCAGTTCATGCGCAATCGCATTCTGGCACAAATGATTAACATCGATAAGGTTGCTTACAAGGAAGTGAACTTCAAGAGCAAGCTCATCGAATGGAGCCAGAAAAACCGTGTGCGCATTGACTTCAAGGTCCTCTCGCAGGAGAAGGACAAGACTGGGTCGCCCGTCTTCAGCTATCAGGTAATGCTGGAAGGTGTGGAAGGTTGCTCCGGAAAGGGATACAGTAAGAAGGAGAGCCAGCAGCTCGCCTCGAAGCTCACCCTTGAGAAGCTTCGCAAGGAGCCACAGTTTATCGACCAGGTGTTCGCCGCCAAGACAGAGCGGACGAAGATGGAGGAGGAACCCGTGGAGAACGTGCCGAGCACGGAGGAGAACAACGACTTCATCATAGCCAATCCTGAGGTGGAAGCCAACGCTGAGGTTGCCGTACAGACCTTGGAACGACAGAAGAGCAAGCGCGACAGACGCGCTCCGATGTACAGACAGACTGAGCAAGCACAGCCCGTGGCAGACAAAGAGGAATCCGATGCAGAAGAGTTCGATCTCAGCGACATATCCGCCAAGGAGAAGAGCCGCGAGGACATCATCGCTGCCGCAGAGGCAGCCGCTTTCGCTGAATAAGAAATAGCAGAACAGCCGTTTCGCTGAATAAGAAGAAAGGACATACATAACCCGTCGGGCATAGCCGGGAAAAGGTTGCTCCATAGGGGAATGACAAGACAAGTGCGTCGCTGACCAGTAACAAAACGGTCAGCGACGTAGTTTTTATATAGGTGCGTCACTGCTAATAAGTTAGGTGATTCACACTTTTTTTCAACTTATTGCTACATCTTATAAAGTAAAAATCGTAACTTTGCATAAATGTGCGGTTATATACCCCGAAATGATTAAGATAACAAAAACATATAACGAAATAACGACAATGGAATACAATTTCAGAGAAATCGAAAAGAGATGGCAGAGCCAGTGGGTGAAGGACAATACCTATCACGTCACTGAGGACACCTCAAAGGAGAAATTCTACGTTCTCAACATGTTCCCTTATCCCTCAGGAGCAGGACTGCACGTGGGACATCCTCTCGGCTACATTGCCTCTGACATATATGCACGCTACAAGCGCCTTAAGGGATTTAACGTTCTCAATCCGATGGGATATGACGCTTACGGACTGCCCGCAGAGCAGTATGCCATCCAGACCGGACAGCACCCGGAGGTAACAACCGTGGCTAACATTGCACGCTATCGTCAGCAGCTCGACAACATCGGCTTCTCTTTCGACTGGGATCGCGAGATACGCACCTGCGACCCTAAGTATTACCATTGGACACAGTGGGCGTTCGAGAAGATGTTCGGATCGTTCTTCTGCAAGAAATGCCAGAAGGCACAGCCCATCGAGAAACTCATCGGGCACTTCGAGGAGAAGGGTTCGGAAGGAACCGAGAACATTGCTCAGAACGAGCAGCTGGAGTTCACCGCTGAGGAGTGGAAGGCTTATGACGACGTTAAGAAGCAGCAGGTATTGATGAACTACCGCATAGCTTATCTCGGCGAGACAATGGTGAACTGGTGTGCCGGTCTGGGCACAGTGCTTGCCAACGACGAGGTGGTTAACGGTGTAAGCGAGCGCGGCGGCTTCCCCGTTGTACAGAAGAAGATGCAGCAGTGGTGTCTGCGTACATCCGCTTACTCACAGCGTCTGCTTGACGGACTGGAGACAGTAGACTGGAGTGATTCCATCAAGGAGACACAGCGCAACTGGATTGGTCGTTCGGAAGGAACTGAGATGCAGTTTAAGGTGGCAGGTCAGGACTTCGACTTCACCATCTTCACCACACGTGCCGACACCATCTTCGGCGTTACCTTCATGGTATTGGCACCGGAGAGCGAACTCGTGGAGAAGCTCACCACACCGGAGCAGAAGGCTGCTGTGGACGAATATCTCGCTTACGTGAAGAAGCGCACCGAGCTGGACCGTATGGCTAACCACTCAGTAACGGGTGTATTCTCAGGATCGTATGCCGTCAATCCGTTCACGGGCGAGAACATCCCCGTATGGATTTCGGAATACGTGCTTGCCGGATATGGCACTGGCGCCATCATGGCTGTACCTGCACACGACTCACGTGACTATGCTTTTGCAAAGCACTTCAATCTTCCCATCATACCGCTTATCGAGGGCGCTGACGTCAGCGAGGAGAGCTTTGATGCCAAGGAAGGCACCGTTACCAACTCGCCTGCTGAGGGCAAGCAGACTCTCGACGGCTTCTCTCTCAACGGACTGTCCGTGAAGGAAGCCATCGCCGCAACAAAGAAGTTCGTTACGGAGAAGGGTATGGGACGAGTAAAGGTGAACTATCGTCTGCGTGACGCCATCTTCTCTCGCCAGCGCTACTGGGGCGAACCGTTCCCCGTATACTATAAGGACGGCATGCCGCAGATGATTCCGGAGGAGTGTCTGCCGCTTGAACTGCCTGAAATCGAGACCTATAAGCCTACAGAGACAGGCGAACCGCCATTGGGATGCGCCAAGAAATGGGCTTGGGACGTGGAGAAGAAGGAAGTGGTGGACAAGAGTCTGGTGGACAACAAGACAGTGTTCCCGCTCGAGCTGAACACCATGCCGGGCTTTGCCGGTTCGTCTGCTTACTATCTCCGCTATATGGATCCGAAGGACGACAATAGCCTCGTAAGCAAGGAAGCTGACGAGTACTGGAAGAACGTCGACCTCTATGTCGGCGGCTGCGAGCACGCCACTGGTCACCTTATCTACTCTCGTTTCTGGAACAAGTTCCTCTTCGACCTTGGCGTAAGCTGCAAGGAAGAGCCGTTCCAGAAGCTTGTCAACCAGGGTATGATTCAGGGTCGCTCTAACTTCGTTTATCGTATCAACTCTGACGACCACTCAAAGGCCCCCGTCTTTGTAAGTGCAGGTCTGAAGAAGGATTACGACGTTACTCCTATCCACGTAGACGTGAACATCGTTTCTGCAGACGTTCTCGACATCGACGCTTTCAAGGCATGGCGTCCTGAATATCAGAATGCAGAGTTCATCCTTGAGGACGGCAAGTATGTCTGCGGTTGGGCAGTAGAGAAGATGTCGAAGTCGATGTTTAATGTTGTCAACCCTGACATGATTGTTGAGAAGTATGGTGCTGATACACTCCGCCTTTACGAGATGTTCCTCGGTCCGGTGGAGGCAAGCAAGCCTTGGGACACCAACGGCATCGACGGATGCTTCCGCTTCCTCAAGAAGTTCTGGAACCTCTTCTATGAGAACCGTACCGACACATTCCTGCCCTGCGAAGAGAAGCCATCGGCAGAAAGCCTCAAGAGTCTGCACAAGCTCATCAAGAAGGTAACAGAGGACATCGAGAAGTTCTCTTACAATACCAGCATCTCGGCGTTTATGATTGCCGTAGGCGAACTGCAGCAGCAGAAGTGCCGCTCAAAGGAAGTGCTCGAGCAGCTTGTTGTGCTCATCGCTCCGTTCGCTCCGCACATCGCAGAGGAACTGTGGCACACACTCGGTCACACCACCACTGTCTGCGACGCCGCATGGCCCGCTTTCGACGAGAAGTATCTTGTGGAGAGCGAGATGCAGCTTACGATTTCCTTCAACGGTAAGGCACGCTTCCAGAAGAAGTTCCCTGCCGACGCCACCAACGACGCCATCCAGGCTGCAGTGCTCGAGGACGAGCAGAGCCAGAAATACATCGGCGACAAGAAGGTTGTGAAGGTAATCGTCGTACCTAAGAAGATTGTGAATGTCGTCGTGAAGTAATACGGCGACATCCCGAGAGAACATATAAAAATACCACAATAAAGGAAGTCGCCGCTTGCGCACGCCAGAGAACGGCGCGGGCGAGACGACGACTTCTTTTGCTTAGAAACATAAAAAAATAACGCTTTAACTATAAAATCCTATGACAATCGACCGCAAAATAATCTGGCAAGAAACGAAGGACTACTTTAACATCACTCTCGGTCTACTGCTTTACACCTTCGGATTCACCGTCTTCCTGCTGCCCTACGAAATCGTAACCGGTGGTATCGCAGGTATCGGAGCCATCGTGTTCTATGCCACTAAATTCCCCGTTCAGTGGACATTCTTCATAATCAACGCCGTGCTTATCGTGGCGGCATTGAAGGAACTCGGAATAAAATTCCTTGCCAAGACCATCTATGCCACGCTGGCGATAACCGTAATGCTCGACTTGGCACAGAAGATAGTGGAAATGCCAGACGGCTCTTTCTATAAGCTGATGGGCGAAGGCAACGACTTTATGTCGCTCATAATCGGATGTATGCTTACCGGAACTGCGCTCGCGATAGTGTTCTTGAACAACGGCAGTACGGGTGGTACAGATATTATCGCCGCCGTAGTGAACAAGTACTATAACGTATCGCTCGGTAAGGGCCTCATCATGGTTGACCTCGTCATTATCGGCAGCTGTCTCGCCATCGACTCTTTCGGTCCGTTCCCGCAGCGTTGTCAGATGGTAGTGTTCGGTCTGTGTACGATGTTCATAGAATGTAACATGCTCGACTATGTGATGAACGTCCAACGTCAGTCGGTGCAGTTCATGATATTCTCAAAGGAATACAAGAAGATTGCCGCTGCCATCACTAAGAAGACAGACCATACCCTCACCATTCTCGACGGACACGGATGGTATACCGGTAAGGAGATGAAGGTGATATGCCTCCTCGCCAAGAAGCGCGAGTCGGTGTTAATCTTCCGTCTTATCAAGATGCTTGACCCGCGTGCCTTCGTTTCGCAAAGCTCCGTTATCGGTGTGTACGGCGAGGGATTCGACCAGATAAAGGTGAAGGTGAAGAAACATCAGGAAGAACTGCATAAGCAGGAAATGGAGGAACACGGTCTACATGAACAAGAACAAATATTAGAAGTAAATGAAAATAGTATTCGCAACGAACAACAGCCATAAGCTCTCAGAGATTCGCTCCATCCTGGGCGACCGCTTTGAGGTGCTTTCGCTGTCAGACATAGGATGTCATGCCGACATCCCAGAAACCGCCAACACCCTTGAGGGCAACGCCATTCAGAAGGCACGTTATGTAGTGGAGCATTTCGGTTATGACTGCTTCGCCGACGACACGGGTCTGGAAGTGGCTGCATTGGGAGGCGAGCCGGGTGTCCACTCGGCACGTTACGCTGAAGGCACCGACCACGACTCGGAAGCCAATATGCGCAAGCTTCTCCAGCGCCTTGAGGGTAAGGAGGACAGAAACGCGCAGTTCAGAACAGTAATCTGTCTGGCACGTAAGGATGATGATGCCGACTATTCTCTCTTTGAGGGCACTGTGAAAGGCCGTATCGCTGAGGAGAAGAAGGGCACGGAAGGCTTCGGCTACGACCCCATCTTCGTGCCTGAAGGTCACGATCAGTCGTTCGCACAGTTGGGATTGGACATCAAAAACTCCATCTCGCACCGTGCAAGGGCTGTGGAGAAGCTGGCTCGCTTCCTGAAGCGTTAAACACGCCGACACCCATCCATCAGTAATATTCAGAAACAATAACAATCCTACAATGAAGATATTCTCACTGAAGCAGACCATAAATGCCCTGACACGCTCGGTTGCTGTGTCTGTCTGCGCCGTAGTGCTCACGCTTTCGGCTATGATGACAGCGTCAACGGTAGCAGTGGCAAGCACACCCCCGATAGGCACATGGAAGTCGTACATGGCTTATAGCGACATACGACATATCGTCTGTCT
>ERZ1027255.238-NODE-238-length-20362-cov-5.161176_pt1 | contig 20362 bp, 20 predicted proteins | sample MGYA00519261_ERZ1027255 | MGnify/ENA primary metagenome ERZ1027255 (study PRJEB26926, sample SAMN06164399) | human gut metagenome | biome: ENVO:00009003; feature: ENVO:2100002; material: ENVO:00002003 | host: Homo sapiens | place: USA | collected 2012 ...
AGTAATTTAGTAAAACAACAAGAAAAGTGTAAAGTAAAATCAGTTATAGTCATCTGTCATCTACTCGCGGCCGAAGGTAACGCTACTCGCGGCCGAGGGTAATGCTACTCGCGGCCGAAGGTAGCGCTACCATCGGCCGCGAGTAGATAAGTTTTTCGTAGGTTTAGATGAACTTTTAAAAGTCAAACGTATGGTTGGTGTGTTACGCTGTCTAATACGTTACAGACGGAAGTTTGCCTCTTTTCTTTTTGGCTTTTCAGATTCCCTGAAAAAGATATTTATAAAACCCTCCCGTATTACAAATAAATCAGTATCTTTGCATCAAACTAAACAAAATGTAAATAAAATCATGAGTTTTCTTATAAAACCGAAAGATTATAAGCCGCTGCTCAATAAATATGAAACAGAGCAGGGCATCAAGGTTATCAAGGATTTTTTTCAGGAAAATCTGGCTACGGGATTGAAGTTGCGCCGCGTGACCGGTCCGCTTTTTGTGCTCAGAGGACTGGGTATCAACGACGATTTGAGCGGTACGGAACGTCCCGTGACGTTCCCCATTAAGGATTTGGGCGATGCGCAGGCGGAAGTGGTGCACTCTTTGGCAAAATGGAAGCGTTTGACGCTGGCCGACTATCAGGTGAAGCCAGGTTACGGCATCTACACCGATATGAACGCCATCCGTGCCGACGAGGAGCTCGATAATCTCCACTCGCTTTATGTTGACCAGTGGGACTGGGAGCGCGTCATCACGCCACAGGACCGCACGCTGGCTTACTTGAAGCGCACCGTGAAGTGTATCTACGCTGCATTGCTTCGCACGGAATTTTTGGTGTGTGAGCGTTTTCCGCAACTCACGCCGATGTTGCCGGAAGAGGTGTTTTTCATTCATGCCGAAGAGCTGCGCCAGCTTTATCCCAACTTCACGCCGAAGGAGCGCGAAGATGCCATCACGAAGAAATACGGAGCGGTGTTTGTCATTGGCATTGGCGGACCGCTCGGCGACGGCGAACCACATGATTTGCGTGCGCCTGACTACGACGACTATTCCACCGTCAGCGAGGCCGGTTTGCCAGGATTGAATGGTGACCTGTTGATTTGGAACAGTGTGCTGGAGCGTGCCTTCGAACTCTCTTCGATGGGTATCCGTGTTGACAAAGAGGCTTTGCTTCGCCAGCTCAAGGAAAGCGGCAAGGAAGATCGCCTGAAGTTTTATTTCCACCGCCGTCTGGTTGAGGGCACGCTGCCTTTGAGCGTCGGTGGCGGTATCGGACAGTCGCGCCTTTGTATGCTTTATCTGCGCAAGGCGCATATCGGCGAGATTCAGGCCAGCATCTGGCCCGATGAGATGCGCCGTGAATGTGAAGAAGCGGGCATTCCGTTGATTTGATAAGTAGGTGTTCAAAATTAGTTTATATTGAATTGTTGTATTATTTTGTTCCTACAGCTGTCTTGAAGAAGGAGCGTAGCGGGCTACGTGACTGATGAAAGGCAGTTGTAGGGGCAAAAGAATACGGCAAGGCAATATCAGACAGTTTTTCCCCTGCATGGATACTATAAAATAATTTTGAACACCTACTTAAGAACGTCATCGGCCAGAGGGCCAGTTTTTTATACGCACAGAGCCGCGAGCAAACTGATGTTGCTCGCGGCTCTGTGCGTTTTTTGGCGAAAGGTTGGTGGGGTTGAAATAGTTCAACTCATTCTTTCACCATTACTTATCTTGTGAGACAATGATGTCTGTGCTGACGCCAGCGGAGGTCAGCGTGAGCGTGGCGTTGCGCTTTGCGTTGGTGTTGTTGCCAGTGTAGCTCACTTTGATTTTATGCAATCCCTTGCTGAAGGAAGTGGAGTCGGGCGTGATCCATTCTGCAGACGAAGAGAGCGTTGCGCCATCTTGGTAGACCTTGAAGGTGATGGTGGTGTCGTTGGCGGCAGCCTTCAGCATCAGGGGGAAGGTGGCCTGTGTGGTCAGCAGCTTGTCGGTGTTGGTGTAGAACGGCATGGGCTGCGTGATGTTCAGCCATCCTCGCTGGATGACCGGCATGCTCGGACTGACAGCCGACGTAACGTTGATGTAGGCAATGCGTGTGCTGCCAGTGTTGTTAATGTCAGTGGTGATGTTGAGGCGCGTGTCGGCCGATTTATATTGCGGAATGGTCATGGACGTTGGCGTGACGCGCATCCATGAGGCCGTTGAGGCCAGTGTCCATGAATCGAGTGAGAGCAAATGAATCGTGTCGCTCTGCTGATCTGCATAAAATTCCATGCCGTTGATCTTCAGCGGGCTGAAGAACGTTTGGTGGAGTTCGTAGTTTGAATCTCCGCATGAGGCAAGCGCCAAGGCTGCGCAGGGGAGGAGAGAGGCAATTAATTTCTTCATTTATTTAGATGTTTTGGGGTTTGTTGAGGCTTTTGAGAGTTGAGAGACAGGGCTTTCGGCGGGACATTTCTCAATACCATTCAATGTTTGAACTATAGGAACTTCGCTTGTCCCACTTCAATGCGTCGGCCAGTTCGTTGGCACGTGCGCGGAAGGTGAAGTTGAACGAAGAGTAGGGGCGGAGCACCACGGAGCACGACATCTCAAAGCAATGGAGATCGCGCGAGACGGAGGCCGTTGTCATTGAGAGTTCGTGATAGTTGAAGTCATAGCCCGAGGTGAAACTGATGTTCCATCCTTCGGCAATGCGCATGTAGCCCGAGAAGTTCATTGTTTGCGTGAACGAATAGGGATATCGCATGCGGCGCACGTTGATTTGCTTCGAGCGGTCTTCCGCCATGGAGATGCCGTATGACACCGTGAACGACCAGGGGAGAGAGAAGCGGAGGTAGCCGTCTTCGTCCACCTTGGCCTTCTGTTTTTTCTGCTTGCCACCTTTCTTGGCGTTGCGCAGGTCGGGGTCGATGTTGGCATCTTCTGCGTCGGTGTCCGTGTCGGTGTCGGTCTCGTCGTTGCTTGCCGTTGAGCGGTCGGACCGCCGGCTGAAGAGTTTGGACAGCGTTTCGTTGTTAAACGTGTAGGAGAGGTTTTGCGACATGCCCTGGAAGCGTCCGAAGCGTCCGTAGCTCCATTCCGTTCTGTCGGAAGTGACGACACGGCCGTTTTTGTCGAAGGCGTAGGCATAGGTGGCAAACACTGCCGCCATGGAGAACGTGTAGTTCTTCGTCAGTTTCAAGCGGATGCGCGTGTTGAGGTTGCTCCAGGGGCGCGTTTCTGCTGCCATGTTATAGGAGAGCGCGCCATAGAGCTCGTCGATGATGCTGATTTTTCGTTCGCCAGTTGTGTCGCGGTCGCTCTTCACCTTCATTTCCACGTTGTTTGACACCGACATGGTGATCATGCCCTGCTTCGTTCCGGAGGGATAGCTGTAGATGCCGCCAGAGTAGGGAGAATAGGTGACGGTGGAGACTTCGCCGTTGGCGTCGGTCTTGACGTAGGTGAGCTGGTAGCCGTAGTGCGACGAGGTGAAGTCGGGGGCGTAGCTGAAGGAGACGCTGGGCTTGAAGACGTGGCGCACGGCGATGATTTTATCGCCGAAGAGCTTTCGCCAGGGTTTGTAGAAACCATAGAGCGTGGTGTTGGCCGAAACGCCGAGACTCCAGTCGTAGAGGTTGTAGAAGCCGTATGTGGTGTCGGCCACTTCCTTTTGTGTGGTTTCGTCCCATGAGCGCATTACGCGGTTGGTGTACATAATGTCGCGCAAGGAGAACTGCGGAGAGATGTTGATGTATTTAAAGACCTGGAAGGTGGCGTCGATGGGAATGCGGTGTTGCATGCCGTTTCGCCAGTCTTTGACGAGGTTCGACTTGAAGAGTTTGTCTTCCTTCGTGTTGATGCTGTTGGAGAGCGATCCCGTGTAAGACATGGAGATTTTCTCATACCAGCGCTCCTTTCCTGCCTGGTGTTTGCGGCGGAAGGGATAGAAGCGGTTGAGAGAGATGCTGAGGTCGGGGAGCGTCATGCTGACCGACGAGTCGCGCAACGATTGCGTGAGGTTGGTCGACCCCGCGATGTTCAGGCCGATGCTCGGGAAGGTGTGTGAGAAACTCACCGAACTGGCGCGTGTGCTCTGCGTGTAGGCCAGCGGATTGTACATGCTCTCGAGGTTTGAGCGTTCGTAGTTTTCCGAGGCGAAGTTCACGCGGGCCGAGAAAGTCGTGTTGGGGCTTGCCTTGGCATCTTTGCTGTGTGTCCACTGCACCTTGAGGCTCTTCGTCACGGCATAGTCTGGCATGTTCTTCTCGCCGTCGACGGTGCGCAGGAAACTGATGTAGAAATTGCCGTTGTAGCGATAGCGCTTGCGGTAGTTGGTCTCCGCGCTCAGTCCCCAAGAGCCTTTCGTATAGATTTCGCCGAGCGCTTTGAAGTCCATGTAGTCGTTGATGGCGAAGTAGTATCCGCCATCGCGCAGATAGAAACCGCGGCTTGTCTCGTCGCCGTATGAAGGCATGATGAAACCGCTGGAATATTTCTTGTTGAAGGGGAAGAAACCATAGGGGACGGCCAGCGGGAGCGGCACGTCTGCCACTACGAGGTAGGCTGGGCCAAACACGCTTTCCTTTCCTGGTCGCACTTTGGCACGGGAGAGGGCTAAATAGAAATGGGGATGCTTGGCGTCGCAGGTGGTGTATTTTGCATGTTCCAGATAGAGCGTTCCGTCGGCAGCGCGTTTTGAGTGTTGGCTCTGCATGAAACCGTCGCCCTGCGTTGTCTCCACGTTCGTGATATAGCCCTTTTTCGTTTTGAAATTGAAGGCCATGAGTTCGCTGTGGTAGTTGTCGCTGCCTTGCGAATAGACCGGTTTGTCTTGCAAGATGCCCGCCGTGTCGCGTTCTCCCGCCGCTCTCACCATGCTGCTGTCCATGTTCATGGTGATTTTGGCCGCGTTGAGCGTCATGTCCATGTATTTCACTTGGGCCTTTCCGTAGAGGTGCACCAGTCGCGTTTCAGCGTCGTAGACCAATGAGTCGGTACATTCGTAGTCCACTGGTGCGTCGATGCCCGGCTTGCGTTTTGCGCTGTCGGCGGCCGTGGTGTCGATGGCCGTGCTGTCGTAGCGCAGCCCCCGTCCGCTTCTGGTGTTGGTGGCATCGGGCAGCAGCAGGGAGTCCTTAAGACTGTCGGAAACGGAAAAAGGCACGGCAGATGGTTGCTGTCGTGCTGTATCGTGCTGTAGCGTGTCGTCAGACGTTTGTTGCGTTGCGGTTTGTCGCGTTGTCACATTGCGCGGTGTTGCAACGCTCAAGGCTACGATGGTTGTAAGAAGGAGAAATATAGGAGTTCTCAAAGTGGGGTTGCTTCTCTGTCAAAAGTGGGCCTCTTGAAATGGAGACCCTCCTTGAGGTTTATGTATCTGGCTGCAAAAATACGCAATTTTTTTGACTCGTGGCATTGATTTGACGTTAAGGGATGTCCTAAAGAATGTGTTTTAGGATTCTATGTGATTTTGCTGGCTGATTTGTCTCTTCTCGAAGGCGGCCTGAGGGTGATCCATGCTGTTGCGTTCCCTGTCGGCCATGATGTCGGCCATGTTGTTTTGCGCCCATGCAATCAGGCTTTCTGCCTGCGGAAGAAACGACTGGGCCCTTTCCGTAAGGGTGTATTCCACTCTCGGCGGCACTTCCGCGTAGATTTTCCTGCTGACAAAACCGTCGGCTTCGAGTGAGCGCAGGGTGGAGGTCAACACTTTCTGCGAAATGTCGGGGATGTGTTTGTGCAGGGAATTGAAACGCATACATCCGTGATGGTGCAGCGTGTAGAGAATCAGCAACGCCCATTTTCCGCAGATGTGAGATAGGATGTTGCGTATGGGGCAGTCTTTATATATGATGTCGGTGGTTGGGTTGTCCATAGGTTGTTTATGTTCAGTTGCTAATTGGGGGGTGTTCTTGGGAGTGCAGGCTGAGGCCGTTGGTGGTGCTTGAGTCAGCCCTGAAGGCATATTCTGGAAATGTGTTTCAGAATGCAGCTGAGAGGGTGTTGCTCACCAATTCATACAAAAGTACGCAAACGCCATAATATGTTACGGTGGCAAGTGTTAAACTTATTCAAATACCATATTTTGAAATGTCTCAGCGTCAGCAATGGTAACCTCAGAGTAAGTAGCCAACGGCCTTGTGCCTTCTTGCAGGGAATGCTTTCGTGGCGTAATTTTGCACCGTCAATAATCAATTAATTCTCAGAGATATGAAAACTGCAAAAACAATTGTGAAGGCCGAGCAAGCAACGGCCGTTGATTTCGGAACGTTCGATAAGTTGAACGAGTATGTATTGGAACTCGGCCCAGAGGTGAAGATACCTGGCAAGGTGTTTGGAGGAACTTTGACTGGTGCCACGGGCGGCGAGTTTTCCTTCCAGTCGTTTGCGCCTGGCGCAGAAACGGGTTTCTTGCATTCTCACAAGAATCATGAGGAACTCTATTTCTTCCTTAAAGGACAGGGCGAGTTTCAGGTGGACGGCCAAGTGTTTCCCGTTTCAGAAGGCAGTGTGGTGCGCGTGGCGCCTGCCGGCAAGCGTTCCGTCAGAAACAATGGAAATGAACCGCTGGTGATGCTTTGCGTGCAATATCGCGGCAATACCTTTACGGCAGAAGATGCTGCCGACGGCGTGATTCTGAACGAGAAGGTGTTGTGGAAGTGATGCTGTGGCAGGACTGGCTTGTTGGTTGAACGAACAGAAAAGTTTTTTTGGGGGGACGTACTATTGGATGTTCCGCTGAAGCGTGTTTCGGAATCCATGACACGTCGGTTGTGCCGATGGTAACAGCTATCATAAAAGAGGCCTGCGAAACGCAATCGTTTCGCAGGCCTTAGATTTTTTATCAACGTTGTGTTGAACGTCTTTTCGCTATATTATTCGCCCGGAGCAATAGCACCTGAAGGACAAACGTCAGCGCAAGTACCGCAGTCAACGCAAACGTTAGGGTCGATAGAATACTTTTCACCTTCAGAGATAGCGCCAGATGGGCATTCGTCAATACAAGTACCGCAAGCGATGCAGTCGTCACTAATTACGTAAGCCATTTTGTTTGAATTTTAAATTGTTATTAATGTTGTTATGTCAGTCTGTCTCAAACAGAAGAACGACCCGTGGGCCGCTCTCGTGTTGTTTCATGAAGCAAAGGTAATGCAATCCAATTGAAGCGCCAAATATTATTGCGATTTTTTTTGTCGGCATCTGGCAGAAGAGATGGTCTCTTCGTCATGGTTGTGCATGTGTGTCGATGAATGGCAATCCCCCCTCCGCCGCGGTTGTCTTGACGATGGAGGGGGGATTGTTGTGATTACTGATTACTTGGAAATCGTTGTTGAGCCAGAGCCAATCATTTGTCCGTCGATGAAAATGTAGGCGGAGTAGTTGCCGCTGCTCAGGTATTCGTTGATTGGAATATAGAGCGTGACGTGTTGTTCTTCGCCAGTGTATTCAATTTCTTTTGTGGCGGAATATTCGATGGACTTGTTCTCATAATGGAATGAGCCAGCGCGTGCAACGACTTCTTGGCTGGGCTTGAGCAAGCGTACGTAGATCCTGCGGTTTCCAGTGCTTGCCGTTACGTTTCTTGTTACGGTGAAGGAAACGGTGAAGCGGGTGATGTCTTTGCTACGCTTGGCGGCCTTGCCGTTTTTCTTGACGGCCATGACGCTGACTCCTGTGGCGTTGAGCTGTGAGGCCACTGCCACTTGTTCTGAAAGCTGGCTGTTTCGCTCGTTGATTGAACTGTTTTCGCGGCGTGTGCGTTCAGCTTCTGCGCGTGCTTCGTCGCGCTCTGAGGTGAGCGTCTGGTTGAGCCGCTGGAGAGAGTCGACTTGGCGGATATAGTCGCGCAAGACGGCACGAACCGTTGCCAGTTCCTTTTTGAGGCGAAGGATTTCTGCGGCACTGTTGGTTTTCAGTTCGCGCAACTCTTTGAGCAGGCCCTCGGCGCGTTTCTGCTCGGCATCGAGCTTGGCAACGAGCGAGTCGTCTTTGATTTCCTGCTTCATTTCGCCATACTGTGCGGCGAAGTCGGCGTACTGGTTCTCCATTTCGCGGCGGTCCATTTCGGCGATTTGCCGAAGTTCAGCCAGTTCTTTATCCTTGTCGCTCTTTGAATTGCAGCCAGCCAGACATCCGCCAGCTATGAGAACTGTCATGAGAGCGATGAAAATATGCGTCGGTGTCTTCATTGTGGTGTGTGGTTTTTGTGGTGGGTAAGCTTCGCAGGGGCAATGCCTGTTTATATTATTCTATATAATATTTATGGCCTGCGGAGTTTATAGTTTAGTCAACGATGGTGATCCATCCGTGGTTGTCTGGCTCGATGCCATACTGGATGTTGCGCAGTTTCTCGTAGAGCTTCGTTGACATAGGTCCTGGTTTGCCGTCCTTCGAGATGACGTAGCTCTTGTTGCTTTCCATGTCGTCGATGCGGCGAATCGGACTGATAACGGCGGCTGTTCCGCAAGCACCAGCTTCTTCGAATGTGGAGAGTTCTTCTTCAGGAATCTGTCGGCATTCAACCGTCATGCCCAGGTCTTTTGCCAACTGCTGCAAACTACGGTTGGTGATGGAAGGCAGGATGGACGAAGACTTCGGCGTGATGTATTTGTTTTCTTTGATGCCGAAGAAGTTGGCTGCGCCACATTCGTCGATGTATTTCTTCTCCTTGGCATCGAGATAAAATTCGCATGAATAACCGGCGTCGTGTGCCATCTTGTTGGCGCGGAGGCTGGCAGCGTAGTTTCCGCCCACCTTATAGGTTCCCGTTCCGAGCGGTGCCGCGCGGTCGAACTCGCGAATGATGACATAGTCGTTTGTGGCAAATCCGCCCTTGAAATATGGGCCTACTGGGGTAACGAAAATCATGAAAAGGTATTCATTGGCAGGATGAACACCGACCTGTGCGCCCGTACCGATGAGCAACGGACGGATATAGAGAGCGGCACCACTTTCGTATGGCGGGATGAAGCGTTCGTTGAGTTTCACCACCTTCTTGGTCATCTCCACGAAGAGCTCTGTCGGCACTTCCGGCATGAGTATGCCGCGGCAGGTGCTTTGCAGGCGGGCAGCATTGTCTTCGATGCGGAAGAGGCGGATTTTGCCATCGGGGCAGCGGAAAGCCTTTTGTCCCTCGAAGGCTTCCTGACCGTAGTGAAGACAGGTGGCAGCCATGTGGATGTTGATGGTGTCTGTTGATGAAACTTCAATTTCGCCCCATTTGCCGTTGCGGTAGTAGCAACGAACGTTGTAGTCGGTGGGCATGTAGCCGAACGAAAGATTTGCCCAATCAATATTTTCCATTGTCGTCTTGTTTTTTGAATTGTCTTATGTGTGGTATTCGTATGTCACGTCTTGTGCGTTGCCTCGCTCAGGATAAGGAAAAGTAGCGGGGCACATGGCGTTGCTTGGCAAAATTACGCATTTTAGTTGAAAAAACGCCGCCTCCTGCTACTTTTATCCGAATTTTGAATTCATTATGCTTCGTTATGCGTGGCAGAAAGGACACAGGTGTATTTTTGTAAGTTGGGTTTTGCTTTTGCGCGATGAAAACTCTCAGTATGCAAAAAGGAGCTGCAAAGGGCATGGTGAAAAGCCAATATATGGTAGGTTTCAAAAGGTGGGATGGCCAATAATGCGTAAATTTGCACGTGGAAAAATAATAGTTATAGCTTATGATGATTCGACAATGCGCCATCCTTTTCGGTTGCCTGGCGCTGGGTGAATTGCTGATTTATCTCACCCACATTCCTTTGCCCTCCAGTATTTTGGGCATGCTGATTTTAACCTTGCTGTTGCAGTTGAAAGTCATCCGCTTGGAGTGGGTGCAAGGACTGGCCGATTTCTTGGTGGCCAACATCGGTTTCTTCTTCGTGCCGCCTGGCGTGGCCATTATGTGTTACTTCGATATTATAAAGGCGCAGTTCATGCCCATTTTGGTAGCTTCCGTTGTCAGCACCGTGTTGGTGTTAGCTGTGACAGGATGGGTACACCAGTTTTATGGCAAAGCCGCGGATATGCGCAAGAAGGGAGGTGAAGCATGATAGACTATTTCTCCAACCAGTTTTTTCTTATCGCGCTGACGTTTGGTGTCTATTTCTTCGGGAAACTTCTGCGGAAATGGACGGGCTGGGTGATAATGAACCCCATATTGATTACCATCGTTGTGCTGATTGCCTTTCTGAAGCTCACAGGCATCAGTTACGAAACCTATAACGAAGGCGGCCACCTCATCGAGTTTTGGTTGCGTCCCGCCGTTGTGGCGTTGGGCGTTCCCCTGTATTTGCAGTTGGGCACCATCCGCAAGCAGTTGGTGCCGATTCTCCTCTCCGAATTAGCTGGCTGCGTGGTGGGCATCCTCTCCGTTGTCTACATCGCCAAAGAGATGGGGGCTACGCCCGACGTCATCCGCTCCTTGGCTCCTAAATCCGTGACGACCCCCATTGCTATGGAGGTGACGAAAGCCGTTAACGGCATTCCTTCGCTCACGGCCGCCGTTGTGGTCTGCGTGGGACTGATGTGCGCCGTTTGCGGCTATAAGACGATGGGTTTTGCCCGCGTGAAGAGTCCTGTGGCACAAGGATTGTCTATGGGAACAGCCGCCCATGCCCTCGGCACTGCCACTTCTATGGATGTGAGTCGCGTGCATGGCGCTTATGCCAGTCTCGGACTGACGCTCAACGGAATCTTCACGGCCCTGCTGACGCCGTCTATACTTCCGATGCTGAATATTTAGTAATAAGTAGCTGAGACACGGCATGCTCTCTGCAGGCGCCAAGACGGCTGCCGAGAGCAGAAACAAAGGAAAATGCCTGTATCAAGAACGCCTAAACATTCTTGATACAGGCATTATTTTTTAATTGCCCCTTGTGTGTTGGGAACATACTGCGCGTGTTGGGAATTGCGCTGGAATGCCAGTACAAACGACTGACGTTCGAAGCGCTTATTTCAACACATCGAGCAGTTCGGGCAGGTGATAAATGATGGCATCGGGGAGCGTTTCGTCCACTTCCTCCTTGCTCCATCCCTCTCCGCGCATCCATACGGCGTGGCAGCCAACGGTTTTTGCCGGCACCATGTCTTTTCCGTAGCTGTCGCCAACGACGAGCACCTCTTCGGCGGGACAGCCTGCCGCGTCAACTCCCATTTGATAGATGGCGGGGTTGGGTTTTCGGACGCCCACAACGGCGCTTTCGATGACGGCGCTGAAGAAATGGTCGATTTTATATTGTCGCAGAATGGCGTGGATATTTCCGTAGAAATTCGACACCAACACCATGTTGTAAGTAGGATTCAGTTCCGACAACACGCGTCGTGTCACTTCCATATTTCGCTCCACGTAGGCGTTGCAATAGTCGGCAACGGCCTTGATGTTCTTTTGCCGTTCCTCTTCCGAAGGCGTCCAGAGGTTGTTGTCGCGCAGGAAGATGGTCTCCTGGTCAACCTTTTTAAGCAGGACCGTGTGGAAGTCATCGTCAGGAAGAACAATGGGCGCCTTTGCCAAGGCCCGTTCGCCGTAGACATAGGCATCGCGGAAGTCGGGTTCTTCAACGGGAATTTGCGCGTGGCGATATCCTTCGAAGAGCACGTGTGCCCAGTGGCGTGCATCGGTGTCGAGCGTGCCGCCGTAGTCGAATATGATGGTGTTAATCTTCTTCATCTTGATTATTTCATGATTTTCTTGTTACCGATTTTCACCAGGCCCACGCCGATGAAAATCCACACCAGTTCGCGGATTCTCGTGAAGAAGCTGGAGAACACGCCGAGGCCGAGGCCGCCGGGGTAGCCCAGAATCTTGATGATGATGGCCAAACCGCCTTCGCGTGCTCCCATCTGCATCGGGAAGAAAAACAAGATGTTGCCCATCAGCGAAGAGAAGGCCAGAACGAGGATGGCATCGACAAACGTGACGGGGGCGCCAAAAGCCAGGAGGATGAAATAAAACTCCAGCGAATTGATGACGCGGGCCAGATATTCATAGAGCAGAGAGGTATAGAATGCCTTTGGCTGCGCATGCAGGTAGGCGATGTTGCGGTCAACCTGTTCCATGCTCTCCACGTTCTTGTCGTAGAACTTATGGGCGTACTTTTTGGCTACGGGGATGTAGAAGAGCAACTTGTAGAGCTTCACAATCAGTCCGTTCTTATATCCCTTGTAGAAGAAATAGAGCACGAAGATGAGGATGGCGGCAAAGATGCCGGCGCAAGTCCAGAGGAATGGGTCCATCTCTTCGGTGTATGCCACGATGAACAAGACGGCAGCTGAAGCCCACAGACAGATGTGTGAGAGAATGTGCATCATGGAATAGAGCACCACAGACGACATCGCGCCCGTTGTGCCGATGTGCGAGGCCAGTTCCATGACGCGGTAAGGGCCGCCGCCGAAGCCGAAGGGCGTGGTATAGCTGAAGGCAAATCCCGAAACCGTCAGTTTGTAGGCATGGCGAAACGAGAGATGCTTGTCGTGTTTGCCGCTGTTGACGATGATTTGGAAAGCCGCGGCGTTGAAGGCATAGACAAACACCCAGATGCCCACAACGGCGGGCAGGAAAGCGAAGACGCGGGGCAGCTTGTCGCGCAGCTGTTCATAGTCGACATCGAAAGTGCAGAGCATCACCACGATGGCGGCAACGCCGAAGAGGAGAAATAAATTTCTGTAGAGAGGTTTCATGAAAAAATGTTAGTCGGGCGGTGAGTATTACGCTTTAGCGATTTCGCCTTCCATGCGTCGGCAGAGCGATTCGTGCTTGGCGCGCATATAGAAGAACAGGCCGTTCATGACGGTGATTTCGAAAGCAGGGTAAATCCAGGGTTGGTTGACGAGCAAGGAGATGTAGAGCACGATGGCGCGTGTGTTAAACGTCAAAATGTTGGCCCATTTCATCAGCGGCAGACTGCCGGCGCGAAATTCCTGCTTGATGTTTTCCGGAATGGCGCGGCCGTAGCGTTGGTCAATCTCCTTTTTGAAATGCTGGAAAGCTGGCGTCATGCCTTCCTGCGATTTGGTGTAGTTGCGATAGAAATAGAGGAAGAGTTTCCAGGCAAAGTCCTTTCCCCATGAGAGGCTCTTAAACTCCTCGGTCAGTTTGGCCGCGTTGTCGAGTTCGCTTCCCTGTTCCCCTTTGATGAAATAGAGATGGATGTTACGGTAGTAGTCGGCCAATTGGCATTGTTTGCCGTGGCAGATGAAACCAGCGAAAGAGCAGAGCACCCAAATCCAGATGCCCCATTGCGGCATCAGTCGCAGACAGATGGCCATGTAGATGGCCACAAACCAGACGTCGCCAGCAAATCCGTCGAGGATGCGTCCCCAGCGGGTTTTCTTTCCCGTCATGCGTGCCAACTGTCCGTCGGCGCTGTCGTAGAGATTCGCCCAGACGAGCAGCAGAATACCGATGACGGTGTAGGTCATGTTGTCGAAATAGAACATCACGCCAGCTGCCGCACCGAGGAAGATGGAAAGAATCGTCACCACATTGGGGTGTATGCCAAAGAAATTAAAGAAATTAGCCCAGAGCAAGCCCAGTGGGCGTGTGAAATGTATGTCGAGCCATTCTTCGGTGTCTTGCGACTTGAAGGTGGCCGCCAGTTTTTTGTTTTCTGCCATGTCGTTATGTTTTAATTGATATTTCAGGACGCTCCTATATTATATAGAATAGTTGTAGGTATCGTCAGCGTTTTCTGTCAGCGTTTTATATTCTGTGCTTGGCCTTGATAATCTTGCGCAGCCTTTCAGCAATGGCTTCCGCTGCTTCGTCGCAGCAGCGTGAAAAGCTCGGCCAGTCGTTGAAGTCGATGATGAGAAACGAACCGTCGGGGCGCACGACGGCGTCGCCGCCATAGACCGTGAAACCGCTGACGGCCGCACAAGCATCGGCGCTTTTCTTCAGGGCGCTTTCCGAAAAGGCATAGCCCGTTGGACTGCCGTTGAAGCGTTCCAGACCGAATTTGCTGAAGCAGGCCCCCCGTGTGGGATAGTAGAGATGGAAGAAATCGGTGTCTTCAACGCCATAGAACTTCACGAGGTCGCCTTCGATGTGGGGCGACAGCAAAACGTCGGTGATGCCGCGTGCCTTATAATCGTCGGCCGCCTCTTCCAAATCTTTCTCTGAGGCAACAATGCACACGTCGCCCGAATTTTGTGCGCAGGCATCGCCGCGTTTTAGCCAATATCGCTTTCCCGTTTCAAAGCAAAGCGTGGGCTTCATTGCGTTGACATCGAAACATCGGCTTTCGGCAACTGGCAAGTCGTGGCGTTCAAAACAGCGTGCCAACGCCGTGCGCGTCCCTTTCGTCAGCGCGTTGGCGGAATTGACAACAGGAATGCCCTTCTCCTCCGCCTCCCTCAGGATGCTGAGCGCCTTTTCGCTCCGTGCCATGCTGTAAACCAGGCATGGGGCCTCCGTCAGAGATTGTTTCGTCAAGTCGTCCTCGCCCACGCATTCCACTTCGTAGCCCGAACCGCGCAAAGCGACCGCGACAGCCTGAAAGATGGCGTTGTCGCGGTCGATAGAGTTAGGGGAAAAGCGATGGGAACGGCTGACGCCTAATATTCTGTTCATGTTTTATTTTTCAGAGTTCAAAAGCATGCGGAAAAATCACTTCAGAAAATCTTCCGCCTTGGCGATGTCGCTGGCATGGTCAACGTCCAGGATTTTGCTCATCGGCCAGGCCTTCAGGCGCAGTCCGTCGTCCACCAGTCCACGTTGGAAATTGCGCATGCGGCTCTGTCCTTCCTTCATGCAGCGTTCCAAAGTTCGTATCGCCACAGGTTTGAGGGCATAAATGCCACCAGAGATATAGCGGCAGCAGTCGCTTTTGTCAAGAAATCCAGTGATGTTCAAAGCTTCATCGGTGGCCACATACAGAGGTTTCTCGTCGTCGATGTAGTCAGTGACAGCCATCATGCCGTCGGCCTCCGTGTTTTTGAACGCCTCGATGTATGCTTTAAATTCGTCTTCGCGGAAGATGGTGTCAACCGTTGTCAGGCAGAAGGGAGCATCGTTGAGGAATTGACTTAGTTCGAAGAAACTGTGCATCGAACTCGGAGTGGTCTTCACCACCAGATTGATGGGCGCCCCTTCGTTGTTTTCCATCAGCGCTCTGACGTGCGCCTCCGTCTGCGGGTGCAGGCGGTTGACGATGATGCAAATCTCCTCAGCTCCGTTTTCGTTGAAGATGCGTATGAGGCGGTCGATCATCGCCTCGCCGTTGAGCCTTACGAGCGGTTTGGGAAGTTCCACACCCTCTTGCGACAAGCGCGAACCCTCGCCAGCAGCAATAATTGCAAATTTCATATCGTTGTTTTAATCAAAAAGTCTATTCAGCCTTCTCCTCCACATTCTCGCGCACTGGCGTTTTGCCCTCAGCGGCAGCATTAGGCGTGACGTGTCGGTTGCGGTTGCCATCTTCCTTGCGCTCGTGATAGAGCTTCGGCAGTGGGTTCTTGCGTGCTTCATCATCAGCCTTGCGGTTGCGGTGGATGTCGATGGCCGTATAGATGGCCTGGCGGAACGACGCCTCTGAAGCCTTGTTGCTTCCGGCGATGTCGAAGGCCGTGCCGTGGTCGGGCGATGTGCGCACATAAGGCAGTCCGGCCGTGATGTTTACGCCGTTGTCCATAGAGAGTGCCTTAAATGGTGCCAATCCTTGGTCGTGGTACATGGCCAAGACCGCATCAAAATGCGAGAACATGCCAGCGCCGAAGAAACCGTCGGCGGGATAAGGGCCGAAACACTGTATGCCCTGTTCAACGGCCTCTTGAACCGCTGGAGCAATGGCCTCCTTCTCTTCGTGTCCCATCACCCCGTCGTCGCCGTTGTGTGGGTTCAGTCCGAGCACGGCGATGCGCGGTGCGGAAATCAAGAAATCGTGTTGCAAGCTCTTGTTGAGCTGGCGGATTTTCTTTGCCACGTTTTCCTTCGTGATGGCAGCGGCCACTTCGCTGATTGGCAAATGCGTCGTCACCAATGCCACGCGCATCACGTCGTTGGCGAGAACCATGAGCGGTTCGTTGCCCTCTCCGATTCTGTTGGCCAGATATTCAGTGTGTCCGGCAAAATTGAAGTCAGGACTTTGAATGGCGTTTTTGCAGATTGGGGCAGTGACCAAAACGTCGATTTCCCCGTTCTTCAGCGCTTCCGTCGCCGCTTCGAGTGCCCAGTAGGCAGCGCGTCCGGCCTCTTGGCTGGTGCGTCCAAATTCCACGTTCACGTCGTTGTCAAAGCAGTTGACGAGGTTGAGGCGTCCGTCAACGGCGTCCTTCGCCGAGTTGACAAAATGAAACTGCGTTTCGATGCCGAGCGCCTTTCGGTGGTAGCTGCCGATTTTCGCCGAACCGAAAACAACGGGTGTACACACCTCAAACATCGTCTGTTCGGCAAAAGCCTTGAGAATGATTTCATAGCCCACGCCGTTGGTGTCGCCGTGAGTGATGCCAACGCGGAGCAGAGTCGGCTTTTCGTTGGTCGATGTATTTTTTTCTTGCGGCGTGTCGTTGCCGCTCATATTAAAGTCTGCCATAAATATATGGGTATTGGATTATCTATTTTTGTCGTTCCGCCTCATTCTTGGCGGTTGAAAGCAATCCGCAGGCCGCGAAGATATCCTGTCCGCGTGAGGCCCTCAGTGTGGTGAAAAGCCCGTGCGACGTTAGATAGTCGCGGAAGCGCAACATGCGTTCGCGGTCAACGCCGTGTAGCGGCGTATCGGGAATGTCGTGGAAGCGGATGAGGTTGATGCGGCAGTCCAAGTCCTTCAGAAGGTCAATCAGCGCATCAGCGTGCCGCAGGGAATCGTTGATGCCATCGAAGACGATATATTCAAACGAGAGTCTGCGTTGGCGTGGTGCCGAAGCGTCGACGGGGCGCCGGCGGCAGAAATCATATTGCCGCAACACATTGACCACGTCGCGGATGCTGAAGGCACGTTCCGCTGGCATCAGTTTGGCGCGTTCTTCAGGGATGGGGTGGTGGAGGCTGATGGCCAAGTGGCATTCGCTTTCGTCGAGGAATCGTGTCAGTCCTTTTGCCAGTCCGACGCTCGACACCGTGATGCGTCTCGGGCTCCATCCGTACCCCCAATCAGCGTTAAGCACTTCCGTGGCCCGCAACACATTGTCGAGGTTGTCAAACGGTTCGCCCTGTCCCATAAAAACGATGTTGGTCAGCGTGTCGCGTTCCGGTAGCGAATAAATCTGGTTGAGGATGTCTGCTGCCGAGAGCGACGCCGAGAAGCCCTGCCTTCCCGTCATGCAGAAGGCGCAGTGCATTTTGCAGCCCACCTGACACGACACGCAGAGCGTGGCGCGGTCTTCATCGGGGATGTAAACCGTTTCGATATAGTGGTTGTCGTGTGTTCGGTAGAGATATTTCACCGTTCCGTCCACAGAGCGCTGTTCATCGACAGGCGCTGCAGCTCCGACGCAATACTTCTCCGTCAGCCTTTGCCGTGCCGTTTTCGAGAGATTGGTCATCTCCTCGATGGTGGCCACGTGCTTTTTATAGAGCCAGTCGGCCATTTGCTTGGCCACGAAGCGTGGCAGTCCGAGTTCCTGTGCAACGCCTTGCAGTTCAGTCAAGGTCATTCCGAGAAGCGGAGTCTGTTGTGGGGTTGTATTGTTAGCGTCGGTCATTTCGAAATGTGGTTTTCTATGAATGGCTACAAATTTAGCAAAAAATGCTCAAACAGACGAATGCTTTCCCATTTTCGCGCTTATAATGAGGCCGATGGGCAAGTAGATACGTCTGATGGAACACCACCTACTTAAAAACACCCCAGACCATCAGTTTAAAAACGACTGGGCCGGCTTGCGAGAAGTCGGCCCAGTCAGTAAAAATAGTGGTTCGGGATTTGTTTTAATACATATCTCTTTCGTAATCGTCTCCAGTATAGTCCGGCTCTGTGTCTTCGTAGTCCACCAGGCTGTCGACGTCTTCCGTGTAAACGGCCACGCTGTCAGCTTCTTCTTCATCGGAGGTGCTTGAGAAAGAATAACTGTCTGTGGTGTTATTGCGCTGCCATGATCCGTTCATGTAGAGTCGCAGTGCCGTGAAGCCCAACATCACGATGGCCAGCGGTACGGCCGCGAACCACAGGCGCATTTTGGGCCAGCTCAGGTTGATGAGTTGAAGCATAATCCAGGGCAAAAGTATGAAGAGCGCCACGATGATGACAACGGCATCCATGTAATTTGTTCCAGTGGCGTAGAATTTATGGTTGTGGAGTTGCAGCATGTTGGCATGGTTTACCAACGAGAGAAATATCAAGGTTGCCGTAACGTTCATCGCCATGACTTTCCGGGCAGTGCCGCTGCATTGCGCTTTGGCAATCCAGAACCATACGGTGGACATGAGCGCGTAGAGGACGATGGTTACGATGTTGGTCACGTTCATGCCTTCTGTCATGTGTTTTGGGTCGTCTACGATGCTCACGATAACAAGCGCGAGGTTGACGGTCAGCAACAGGCCAGCCAGGACGAATCCCGTGATTTTGGTCGAGAGCGTCTTGAAGCGGATGCTAAGCACCACCATCGAGGCAATCAGGAACAGCGAAGCGAACTCCAAAATGAAACCGCCTGCGGGCATGAATGTTTCGTAGTAGTGGAAATAAGAAATTCCTTTGTCTGCTGGCTTGAAGAACGTGCCGAATATCACGAAGATGAAGAGGCACGTCGCTGCCGCTATGTTGAATATGCGGAGCAGAATGTCACCGCTTGTTTGCTCCTCCTCCAATGCCAATTTCTTGGGCGCTTTCTTGCCTGGCAGCAAAAGACTTTGATACAGCGGCAGGCCCATCCGATGCTGCCGAGGCTGATCACCAGCACGTAGAGGAACATGTCGCCAAACAAAGGGAGGCTCAGTTTGGGGAAGAAAAGCACGGCTGTAAACAGTCTCGCTATGGCAAGGACCATCAGTCCCAGTCTGTATCTTTTGTCGCTGCCAATGGCCAGTAGGGCGAAGAATGCAATGGTGAGGAGGTTGCGGAGCGTGTTTATGACGCAATAGGTTGTGCTGCATTGTATGTCGGAATACAAATAATAGTCTCCGCTTTCTATGCCTCGGAACTGCCAGACGCTGTCGAATAAGTCGACAACGAGCAGCAGACCGAGCAAAATCGTAGCCACAATGCCCCAAATTTTTGCTTGCTTACCGCTGAGCACGTGGGGAGCAATGAAAAACATGAACGCCGCGCTGCCCACCGACGACAGAAGGTTTGTGAAGAGATTCACACTGTTATCGTATGAAACCATGTACAGCAGATGGTTGATCTGGTTTATGAAAAGGGGCATCAGCACCAATATGGTCACTACCGCCGCCAGACGAAATTTGCGCGCGCCCGTCAAGAAACCTTCTTCTTGCGAAATGGACGTGCAAGTGCTCTGTGTTTGAGTTTGAAATTTTGTCTCCATATTAATCTTGTGTTAATTGTATTCTAATGCGACTTTGCTGGAAAATGTGAGGTCAATTCACCACCAATTGCGGAAAATATTCTCGCAACACATCCTCTGCGTGCTTCAGTTGTTCTGCCGTGTTCTCCTTCGTATCCTTCAGTTGGTAGTCCCATCCGAGCGATTCATATTTATGAACGCCGAGCCGGTGATACGGCAGCAGTTCCACGCGCTCAATCATCTTGTAGTTCTTGAAATGTTCGCCAAGTGCTCGCAAATCCTCCTCCGCGTCGCTGAGGCCAGGCACCAACACATATCGCAGCCAGAAGGGCCGTCCGTTTTCTTCCAGCCATGCCGCCGTTGCAAGCGTCTGTGTGTTGGGGCGCCCCGTGATGTGCTCGTGTTGTGCAGAGCGGATTTCCTTCACGTCGAGCAACACCAGGTCCGTTTCCTTCAGCAGCGCTTCCACGTCGCTGTTCCAGATGCCGCCGTTCGTGTCCACGCAGATGTGCAGTCCCTTTTCATGCAGGCGACGGAAGAGCGGCAGCAGCGCTTTGGCCTGCACGGTCGGTTCGCCGCCCGAGAACGTCACGCCGCCACGTTTTCCGAAGAAAGGCTTCAGCGATTCCGCCTGTTCCACGATATAGTCGGGGTTTGTCAGTTTGCTTTGCCCGATGGCTTCAATCGTGTCGGGGTTGGCGCAATAGAGGCAGCGGAAGGGGCAGCCCTGCAGAAAGACCACATACCGCAGTCCCGGGCCGTCGAAAGTGCCAGTTGATTCGTAACTGTGTACGCGTATGAGTTGTTGTTCCATATTGCGATTCTATGTATTTGGTGATTAGTAACTTCGTTGTATTTCGCAACCTCTATAAGTTGCCCTATGCCAGACAGCGCAGAACGGTTGCTTATGCGAAGGTACACAATTATTTTAATTTGCAAGTAGGTGACTTAATACAGATTTACTTTACACGGTTTTAACATTTAAAAGAAAGTGCAAGT
>ERZ1027255.245-NODE-245-length-19833-cov-5.257508_pt1 | contig 19833 bp, 17 predicted proteins | sample MGYA00519261_ERZ1027255 | MGnify/ENA primary metagenome ERZ1027255 (study PRJEB26926, sample SAMN06164399) | human gut metagenome | biome: ENVO:00009003; feature: ENVO:2100002; material: ENVO:00002003 | host: Homo sapiens | place: USA | collected 2012 ...
GGCTCGGAGATGTGTATAAGAGACAGAAACTATACACACATTTTAATATAAGAAACACATGAAAATTAGTGCATTGCAGATTGCAAGAGCTGCTTATCAGCCGAAGCTTCCTAAGGCCCTCCAGGGTCCGGTAAAGGCTGTTGAAGGTGCAGCCACTGAGTCAGTAGGTAACCAGGATGACATCAAGGCTTTGTTCCCCAATACATACGGAATGCCCGTCATCACTTTCGAGGCTGGTGAAGCTAAGGAGCTTCCCGCATTTAACGTAGGCGTTATTCTTTCAGGCGGTCAGGCTCCTGGCGGCCACAACGTAATCTCTGGTTTGTTCGACGGCATCAAGTCGCTCAATCCTGAGAACAAACTCTACGGCTTCATCCTCGGTCCTGGCGGTCTCGTTGACCACAACTACATAGAGATCACACCGGAGCTCATGGACCAGTATCGCAATACCGGTGGTTTCGACATCATCGGCTCTGGACGTACTAAGCTCGAGAAGGAAGAACAGTTCGAGAAGGGTATTGAGATTCTCCGCGAACTCGGCATCAAGGCTCTCGTTATCATCGGTGGCGACGACTCTAACACAAACGCTTGTGTACTCGCTGAGTACTACGCAGCCAAGAAGTACGGCGTACAGGTAATCGGCTGCCCGAAGACCATCGACGGCGACCTCAAAAACGACCAGATCGAGACTTCTTTCGGTTTCGATACAGCCTGCAAGACATACGCTGAACTCATTGGTAACATCCAGCGCGACTGCAACTCTGCACGTAAGTACTGGCACTTCATCAAGCTCATGGGCCGTTCAGCTTCGCACATCGCCCTTGAGTGCGCTCTCCAGACACAGCCTAATATCTGCCTTATTTCTGAGGAAATCGAGGCTAAGGAGATGTCTCTCGACGACGTAGTTACATACATCGCTAAGGTCGTAGCAGCACGTGCCGAGGACGGCAACAACTTCGGTACTGTCCTTATTCCTGAGGGTCTTATCGAGTTCATCCCCGCAATCAAGAAGCTCATCGCTGAGCTCAACGAGATTCTTACTGATCCTACTACCGGTGAGGGCCGCGAGTTCGCCAACGCCGAGGAGCAGATCAACTACGTTAAGAATACTATCTCTAAGACGAACTTTGACATTCTCGATTCACTCCCTGAGGAAGTGGCTCGTCAGCTCTGCCTCGACCGCGACCCGCACGGCAACGTTCAGGTTTCGCTCATCGAGACCGAGAAGCTCCTCTCTGACATGGTAGCTGCCAAGCTCAACAAGTGGAAGGACCAGGGCAAGTACAACGGTTCATTCTCTGCTCAGCACCACTTCTTCGGCTACGAAGGACGTTGCGCAGCTCCGTCTAACTATGACGCTGACTACTGCTACTCACTCGGCTACAACGCTTCACGCCTCATCAGCAACGACAAGACTGGCTACATGTCAGTGATTAAGAATACTACAGCACCTGCAGCGGAATGGATCGCAGGTGGTGTGCCTATCACTATGATGATGAACATCGAGCGTCGTAACGGTGCTAACAAGCCCGTTATCCGCAAGGCTCTCGTAGAGCTTGACGGCGCTCCCTTCAAGTTCTTCGCTGCTCACCGTGAGGAGTGGGCAAAGAACGACTGCTATGTTTATCCCGGTCCTGTACAGTACTGGGGTCCGACAGAGGTTTGCGACCAGCCCACAAAGACTTTGAAGCTTGAGCAGGGCAAGTAATTCTTACCGCTAAAGCTTAAAAATACGGAAAGAGCAGAATGGCATAACAGCCGTTCTGCTCTTTTTGTTTATTTTTTTGTAACTTTGCACTTATGAACCAACAGAAGCACACACGTAAGCCGTCCGTCAGAAGACGTACGTCCTCAAGATCAGCAAAGGGACGCAACTCGTTTCTGACAGCAACCTTTGCCAGCCATCCGCGCACAGCATGGTGGCTGGGAGGCATTGCCGTCATGTGCCTCTACATCTGGCTTTTCTATTCGTTCTTCGTCAGCCCCACTGGATTCAGATGGCGCGCCCTGTTCGGCGACGTCAACTACCCCGCCGGATACGAAATCCATGGCATAGACATCTCGCATTATCAAGGCGACATCGATTGGGACCGACTTCGTGGCGGCATGATAGAAGGATGCCCGCTACGCTTCATCATGATAAAGTCTACGGAAGGATCGTCACGCATGGACAGTAAGTTCCGCGACAACTTCAGACAAGCACGCGAGTATGGATACATACGCGGAGCCTACCATTTTTGGAGCAACAAGTCGTCTGCACGCGACCAGGCATACTTCTTCCTCAACAACGTACACCTTGAAGAAGGTGACCTGCCTCCAGTTCTCGACATCGAACACATGCCCAAAGACCGTTCCGTGGAAGACTTCCAACGCGACGTTCTCACATGGCTCCACATTGTTGAGGACCGTTATCACGTCAAACCCATTATCTACACATATTATAAATTTAAGGAGCGTTATCTCAACGCCCCCGTCTTTGACGACTATCCTTACTGGATAGCCCATTACTATGTAGATAAGGTGGAATACAAAGGACCGTGGAAATTCTGGCAACACACCGACGTGGGACGTCTTCCCGGCATCAAGGGCTATGTAGACTTCAATATTTACAACGGATCATTCTACGATATGCGAAAACTCACTATCGGCAATCAGGACCGCGTCTGGTAATCCACGCCAACCTCCTCAAGCCAAAGCAAACATCACGCATGCCCAATCTTCGTCCGTCACAACATCTCTAAGATGCAGTCCGCAACGAGCAGCCGCCTCCTCTATCATCGGCACGTCTGCCTCGTAAAATCCACTAAGAATCAGCTTAGCATCGTCAGCCATACACTTTCTGAATGCCGCCATATCGTTTATGAGTATATTGCGGTTGATATTGGCTATGACCACATCGTACTTGTCGTCCACGGCGGCTAATACCGACGCATCACCGAGCACCACACGCATATTGCCCACCCCGTTCAGCGTAGCGTTATGTTCCGCATTGTCCGCGCTCCATTCGTCTATGTCATATCCAAACACCTCTTTAGCACCAAGTCTTGATGCCACAATACCAAGGATACCAGTGCCACAGCCACAGTCAAGCACCTTCTTGCCTTTCAAGTCCATGCCAAGCAGACGACGCAGAATCATACGTGTGGTCTGATGAGTTCCTGTTCCGAATGCGTTACGTGCCTCTATAAAGATACGCATCACGCCGTCATCTCCAGCAAACATCTCACGATCAGTATGTTTGGCATCATAAATCACCAGATGGTCGGAAACGCCGATTGGTTCAAAACCCTCATCTTCCCAACCTTGGTTCCAGTCCTGGTCAGGCACCTCCTCCACTTCATACCTAACCCCAACTCCTTCGGGCATATATTCAGCAATGGCAGCATCAAGAGCAGCCTTGTCATAAAGCGGGCGCTGCACATATCCTGCCACACCATCCTCAATATCCTCAAACGCCTCAAAGCCAGCCTCACAAGCAGCAGCCGAAAGCAGTTCACGTGCTGTCTGAAGGAAATCCCCCTCACAGTCTATACTAAAGTTTGCTACATAATATTTCATGCTTTTATTTATTTTGTTTTCTTTATATTGATTCTCATTACAAAATTAACCAAAAAAAGCCAATCCTAAAGAACAACACATCAAAAAAACTAAAGTATTTTAATAAAATAATTTGCCAAATCAAAAAAATTATGTACCTTTGCACTCGCTTTTGGTTCCGTAGCTCAGTTGGATTAGAGCAACGCCCTTCTAAGGCGTGGGTCCAGGGTTCGAATCCCTGCGGAATCACGAAAGATTTTTAATTGAGAGGTTTCTAATTCACTTAGAGACCTCTTTTTTATTGTTGATTATCACGGAGAAACCACCCCTATAGATTTTCTGAGAAAAGCAAAAGCCCCACCCTGGTTCGCTGTTCTATGGGAAGCGTGGTGGGAACTGTTGCTGCAAATATACGAATTTTTCTGAGTAATGCAATTTATTCAGAATTTATTTTTTACGCAAACACCTCCATACCATTTATTTCAAACACGCCAGCATCTCCCAACTATCGGATTTCATTGCTATCCAACAGTTTAATTCTTCGCGTGCCTTTACAGAAGACATAGCGGTGCCCCTATCTCTCGCCGCAGTTCATCAATTCTCGCTTCTGCCCCTGTAAGGTAGAGTGTTCAAAATCTCAAAAAAAATCTGCGCGTTTTTGCTAAATAAGAAGGTGCGACGAAGCACTGGGGCGAAGCACTGTAGCTCACTTTGCTCGCAAAGTGAGGGGAGCGAATATTGCGGCGGCCAAACGCAAACTAAAAATCCAACAAAGTCATGCCCCAGAGCGCTGGTCATGTTCGCTACGTGTTCGTGGCCCTCACTTTGCGAGCAAAGTGAGCTACAATGCTGGCGCCGCAACAGACGATTGTGCGGGCCAGTGCAAATCTCCGCTGTTAGGACATTATCACTAACCTTTAATATTCCAATTTTGAACACCCTACCTTTGAAGGGCAGTTGGTGCCAGACACGTGTTGAAGCATGGCGAGGGCGATGCTGTTGTATTTCGTTTGGACATCGTCGCCGCGCGACGGGAGCACCACTGGGCAGGTTGTGCCGCAGAGCATGCCCGCCGTTTCGTTGTGGGCGAGGAAGGTGACGGCTTTATAGAAGGTGTTTGCAGCCTCTATGTCGGGGAAGATGAGTGCGTCGGCATGGCCTTCGAGCGTCGAACTGATGCCTTTCGTGTGGAGCGCCACGGGGTCGATGGAGGTGCGGAGGTCGAGCGGTCCGTCGATGCGCACCTTTCCCCAGCGTCCTTGTCCGGCCTCTGCGATGATGTCGCGGTAGTCGAGCGTATGCGGGAATTTGTCGCTCACATGTTCCGAGCAGTGGAGCAACGCCAAACGCGGTTCTTCCGCTCCAAAGGCGCGACAGAGGTTGACGACGTAGGAAATCTGCGCTCGCCGCTGTTCGGGCGTCGGATAAGGGATGACAGCAGAATCGCTGAAGACCAGCATGCGGTTCATCTCCTTCATCTCAGACACTGCCACATGAGTCAGCACGCGCCCGGAAGGGAGGATGCCACGCTCTTTGTTGAGAACGGCACGCAGCAGCACGTCGGTGCTGACAAGACCTTTGACCAATACGTCGGCCTCGCCGTTTCGCACCATCATGACCGCCTTGGCCGCGGCTTCTTCATCGCTGGCGGCAGCAACGGTATCGGCTGGAAAGGCCGGCAGATGCAGCGTTTCAGACATTTGGGAAATGGCATCAAGATGGCCGACGAAGACGACCTCAACCATCATTTTTTCAACGGCACGGGCCACGGCTTCGAGCGTTGAGGCGTCGGAACCGCAGACAACGGCGAGGCGGCATCGGCGCCCGCTTTGCGACAGATGGGCAGTGAGTTGCCCGAAGTTTTCAATCATAAGTAGGTTTGGCGTTTCCATCTGGCACCTCGCCACGGGGAGAGGCAGCAGATGTGGGACATTGTTTTTCTGGGGGACGGCGCGGATTATTCGCGCCGTCTACGCACCGATACAAATTTACGAATTATCTGCAAGTAAACTTCATCAGCGGGGTATTTTTCCCTTTGGTAAGGGTGAAAAAATAACTTGACCAATTTTGTGGAGTAAGGAGTTATTTCTTATGCCCTATGACAGGGCAAAATTGCTCGACTTATTCTTTTACCATTCCTTCAGGAATCTCTTCTGACTGGCAGTTTTTTGTTTCTGCACGTTTTTTTTTGCTACATGGCTAACGTTCAATTGGATAAAGGCTAAAATAGTTACGAAGGAAGGAGGCGTTAAATGACATAAAGTGGAAACGCTCTTGGGCGGCATCGTAATTTTGCACTGAAAGTTGCCGATGGAAGAGAGGCTGAGGGAACTGGCCGGCCATTCTGTTCAGGAAGCCTCTATCGTGTACCAGCGGCGCTTTCAGAATACACCTTATTTATATAAGTAGGTGTTCAAAATTATTTTTTTACCAACCATCAAAACCTGAAATTATGAAACTGTTTGGAAAGAAGACTGAGGACATTGTTCCCGAAAGAAAGAACGTTTGGAGCATCGTTATCCAAGTGCTGATTGCCGCGCTGACGGCCCTCTCCGGCGTATTTGCCGGCTGCTCTTTGGCTTCTGCCTGGCAATGACGGCAGGAGGAGATTTCTATGTGGGGGGCTTTGGATGTTTTTAAGTAGGTGTTCTGTTCAGAGCTCCCCAAAAAATAATTCATTTTTTTTCGCGAGACCGACTTTTTCGGAATGTCGCGCCGTAACTTTGCAATATCATATCCGATATTCCTTAGCAATTCTAACTAACTACTTTGCATTTCTAACAACTTAGCTATTCTAACCATCACTTAGCTATTCTAAAGCACCATTACCAAACCATGAAAACTATGAACCTTGGGATTGCCAACCGCAATCCGCTGAACATCCGTTACGTCAAAGCCAACCACTGGCTCGGACTGCACCCGCAAACGCCCAACGTGAAGGGCTTCTGCCACTTTACGGCTCCTGCCTATGGTTTCCGGGCGGCCATTATCTTGATCAAAAACTACATGAGGAAATATGGCTGCGTGACGCCTGAGAACATTATCAGACGGTGGGCGCCACCGACGGAAAACAACACCGAACTTTATATCGCCTGCGTTTGCGGACGCAGCAGATTGGGACGACAGGAACGCCTGCACACTGAAGGGCCGCAAATCGGACGTCTCGTTGCAGCCATGACGCGGCAGGAAACGGGAATGTATATCACCCCAGAAGGCGTTGACGAAATCAGACGGAAGTTTAATGTATAAGTAGGTCGACCTACTTAGTAATTGCTACCTTATTTAAAAGAACTTGAACATGAAAAGAAAGAGACATACCGTATGCACTAAATTCAAGACCCGCCGCGAGGTGGCTCTCCTGTGTTTCTCCGAGAAATCGCCTTCTAACGCCGTCAACTGTCTGCGGCGCTGGATTAATTCAGACCCGGAACTTCTGGTGCATCTGGAGAAAGCAAACTATCATCCACACTCGCGCTACCTGAGCCCGCAACAGGTCAGGGTGCTGCGGCGCTTCCTGTTTTAATTCTAATGACCGTTTTGGGGAAAGCTGGGCATGCGATGCCGCAGAATAACGGAAAAACGGGCGATTGCCTTTCCCGAACAGTGGGAAGGGACAATCGCCCGTTTTTAGTAACCATTCAATACGGCCTCAGCCTTTTAATATGCGCTTGATGTCGTTGAGCTTGTTGAGCGCTTCAAGCGGCGTTAGATTGTTGACGTCGAGATTGAGTATTTCGTCGCGTATTTGCTTGAGGACAGGGTCGTCGAGCTGAAAGAAACTGAGTTGCATGCCGTCGGTTTGCTGGGAGAGGATACCCGTTGAAGCCGTTTGTGCTTTCGGTCCGGGCGAAGACGTTTCGTCGGCGCCGAGACATCCGTCGTTGGCATTGTTGGCTTCCAGTTGGCGGAGAATCTGCTCCGAACGCTTCACGATGAGCGCGGGCATACCTGCCAGACGCGCTACATGGATGCCGAAGGAATGTTCCGAACCGCCACGGCGAAGGGTACGCAGGAAGACAATGCGTCCGTTTTTCTCAACCACCGACACGTTCCAGTTTTTGATGCGCGGGAAGAGTTTCTCCATCTCGTTGAGCTCATGATAGTGCGTGGCGAAGAGCGTTCGCGCATGCGCTTTCGGATTCTCGTGGATGTATTCAACAATGGCCCAGGCAATGGAGATGCCGTCGTAGGTGGAAGTGCCGCGACCCAACTCGTCGAAGAGCACGAGACTGCGCGGCGTGAGGTTGTTCATGATGTTTGAGGCTTCGCTCATCTCCACCATGAAGGTGCTCTCGCCGACGGAAATATTGTCGGACGCCCCCACACGAGTGAAGATCTTGTCGACCAGACCGATGCGAGCACTCGTGGCAGGAACGAAAGAACCGATTTGCGCCATGAGGGTGATGAGGGCCGTTTGGCGGAGCAAGGCGCTCTTACCGGCCATATTGGGACCAGTGATGATGATGATCTGCTGGTTTTCCGTGTCGAGCTGCACGTCGTTTGGCACATAGCTCTCTCCCGGCGGCATAAGGGTTTCGATCACTGGATGGCGGCCACCGCGAATATCGAGCGCCATAGAGTCGTCGACAACCGGACGGATATAGCCGTGCTCGGCGGCAACGAGGGAGAGCGAAAGGAGGCAGTCGAGCGTAGACACCGAAGCGGCATTGCGCTGCAGGGGGGCGATGTATTGCAGGGCGTCGTGGAGCAACTGCGCATAGATTTGCGACTCAAGAATCAAGATGCGGCTTTCAGCGCCCAGAATCTTTTCTTCATATTCCTTGAGTTCCTGCGTGATATAGCGCTCGGCCTGCGCGAGGGTCTGCTTGCGAATCCATTCGTCTGGCACCTGGCCTTTATAGGTGTTGCGCACTTCGATGTAATAACCGAAGACGTTGTTATAGCCTATCTTCAGGCTCGGAATGCCTGTGGCTTCGCTCTCGCGCTGCTGGATTTGCAGGAGATAGTCTTTACCCGTCGTTGAGATGCGACGCAGCTCGTCGAGCTCTTCGTTCACCCCATTGGCGATGATGCCCGGTTTGCCACTCATGATGGGCGGGTCGGGGGTGATTTCGCGGAAGATGCGGTCGTGGAGTTCCTGACAAGGGTCGAGACGCAAACCGAGTTCGCGAATGGCTGTTGGCTGGGCATCCACACAGGCTTTGCGGATGACGGCGATGCTCTCGAGAGCTACGCGCAATTGCTGCATATCGCGCGGATTGGCACGTCCGACGGCCACCTTTGAGACGATGCGCTCCAAGTCGCCTATGTTTCGAAGCTCTTCTTCGGCGAGGTCCCTGAAGTCGGGCTGGCGGAAGAAATATTCCACACCATCTTGGCGGGTCGTGATTTCCTTCACCGTGCGCAATGGGAAGAGCACCCAACGGCGCAGCATGCGGGCTCCCATCGGCGTGAGGGTTTGGTCGATGACATTGAGCAGGGAACGGCCGCCTTCGTTCATGGGCTGCACGAGTTCGAGGTTGCGGGCCGTGAAACGGTCAAGGCGCACACAATGGTCTTCCTCGATGCGACGGATGGAAGAGATGTGGCTCGTTTGCGTGTGTTGCGTGATTTCCAGATAACACATCACGGCGCCTGCTGCGACAATGGCCGTTTTCAAATGCTCCACGCCGAAGCCCTTGAGGTTGTGGACGGAGAAGTGCTTGCAGAGTTTTTCTTTCGCCGTGGACTCATTGAAGGTCCAGTCTTCAAGCTCGAAGATGAAGAACTTGCCCCCGAAGAAACCTTCGAAACGCTGGCGCATTCCCCGCATGATGAGCACTTCCTTCGGGGCGAAATTCGCCAAGAGTTTGTCAACATATTCCGAGGTGCCTTCTGCCACAAGAAATTCTCCTGTGGAGATGTCGAGGAAGGAGACACCCACACTATTCTTCCCGAAGTTGACCGCCGCAAGGAAGTTGTTTTCACGCGCTGACAACACATTGTCGCTCATGGCAACGCCAGGCGTGACCAGTTCGGTGATACCGCGCTTCACGAGTTTCTTGGTGAGCTTGGGGTCTTCCAACTGGTCGCAAATGGCCACGCGGTGTCCAGCACGGATGAGGCGCGGCAGATAGGTGTCGAGGGCATGATGAGGAAATCCCGCCATCTCTGTCGGCGACGAGCTCTTGCCGTTGTTGCGGCGCGTGAGCGTTATGCCAAGCACCTGGGAGGCGGTCACGGCATCGTCGAGATATGTTTCATAGAAGTCGCCGCAACGAAACAGCAATATCGCATCGGGGTGTTTGGCCTTCAAATCGCGGAATTGCCTCATCATCGGCGTGAGTTCTTCTTTTGCCATAGTGGGGAGAATGTTTTTGAAATAGAGTAGAAGAAGCGGGTAGCATCTTTTATTTAATTCAGATGCCACCCGCTTTTACGTTTATAAGGTTTGTGACGCCCAGAAGCGACACTCATTTTTTTTCTTCTGAACCTTTGCCGGAAGCATCGTCGGGATTTTCGGCAATCACTCCAACTGGCAGGTTCTTCTTGTCGGACTTGGCTTTCACCTTGATCTTGTCGAATCCGTAGCCAAAGACACCAATGACTTTCGACTGTGAGACGAAGGCACCTGGGTCGATGTTTTGGATGATGCGGAAGATGGTGGTGCTTTCACGCTTTTTGGCCAAGACGACCAATACCTTGCGCTCGTGCTTGGTGTACCAGCCCTGGCCGTTCAACACGGTGACTCCACGGTGGAGCTTGTTGATGGCGCCGGCAATTTCGTCGTACTTCAATGAGAAGATGAAGAACTGCACGGACTGGCGGCCACGGTCGACAACGTAGTCGAGCAGGAGGTTGGTGATGATGAGCGTGCAATAGCCGTAGAGGAGGCGTTCGACGCTACCTGTTGGGAGAAGCAAGCTCGAGGTGATGATGATTACGTCGCAGAGCATCATCATCTGGCCGAGTGTCACGTCGCGGTATTTGTTGATGATGGCGGCAATGATGTCGGTTCCACCGGTTGAACCGTTGCTGAGGAACACCAAACCGATGCCGACACCTTCAATGGAAGCACCGATGACGCAGGACATGAACATGCCGTTGTTGCCAACGAGCTGAGGAAGGCCCTGAGGACTGATGACATACGTGCCATCTGGCGCGTTGGCGGCCACTTCCATCATGATGGTCTTGGCCAAAGCCAACAAGAATGTCAGCATGAAGACGGCGTAAATGGTCTTGACACAGAATTTCCAACCCAACACCTTGATGGCAACGCACAAAAGGAGGATGTTGACAATGAAGAAGGTGTAGTGGACCGGGAAGCCCGTGGCATAGAACAAAACAGCTCCAGCACCAGCCAAACCGCCCGTGGTGATTTCATAAGGGAGCTGGAAACACGTGAAACCTGTGGCGTAGAGCACCAAACCGAACGTGATAACAAGATAATCTTGTACGTTTTGCACGACGGAGGAAATGCCAATTTTCTTTCCCATAGCTTTTGGATATTAAGTAGGTATTCCAAATTATTTTAAACTATCAATGCGGGGATAAATCAGTTTGATATCGCCTTGCCGCATTCTTTTGCCCCTACAGCTGCCTTTCATCAGTCACGTAGCCCACTACGCTCCTTCTTCAAGACAACTGTAGGAACAAAATAATACGACAATTCAATATAAACTAATTCTGAACACCCACTTATCAGAAAATATTTTGTATTTTTGCCTTTATCACACTTCTGCTGTGTCGGACCAACAATAAAGGGCTGGCCACGTCAAAAACCGCCCCTTCAAGCGAAAAGGCAGCATTCCAAAATAGGCCTTCCCCCGCGCGACTCCCCCCGACGCAAAGAAGATTAAAACAATCTCAACACCAACTCATTCACACACACAAGACATGCCATTGCAACAAACACGAACCATCCTCGGAATTGACCCCGGCACAAACGTCCTGGGCTATGGCGTGCTGGAAACAAACGGATCAAAAGCCAGAATGCTCGCCATGGGCGTCATCGACCTCCGCCATTGCAAGGACGTCTATGTGAAGTTGGGCAGGATATACGAGCGCGTAAGCGAAATCATCGAGTCCTTCAAGCCCGATGAACTTGCCATAGAAGCGCCCTTCTTTGGCAAAAACGTGCAAAGCATGTTGAAACTGGGGCGTGCACAAGGCGTGGCCATAGCCGCAGCCATCAGCAAAGGCCTCCCAATCCATGAATACGCCCCGCTGAAAATCAAAATGGCCATCACCGGGAATGGCGGAGCAAGCAAGGAGCAAGTGGCGCAGATTTTGAAGCGCGTTTTCTGCATAAAAGACGAAAACATGCTGCCCTACCTCGATGCCACAGATGCGCTCGGAGCAGCCTACTGCCATTTCCTGCAAAGCATAAATTCCCTAAACGTCAAAGGAAGGAACGCGTCGTGGCGAGATTATAAGAACAACATCGCTGCAAAAAACGACACAGGGAAAATGACCCTGCCGCAAAAAAAACTCATGGAAGCCCTATGCAGAAAATCCTTGAAATAAAAAACGGCATTGCAAGAAACGAGGCACATCGGCTGCAATCCCCTGTCAATTTCGTCTTGCGGGCAGGCGAATCCGTTGCCATCAGCGGCCCCAACGGCGGCGGCAAATCCCTGCTAACTGGACTCATAACGGGAGCCATCCCCATCAAAACCGTCCTCTCCGACGGACAGACAGGAGAGCGGCATATCGGGAAAGGCGCCATTCGGAGCATCGTCTTCAACGACGTGTACGGAACAACCCCGCCCGCCTACTATCAGCAACGCTGGAACCACGGCGACGACATGACGTTCCCAACCGTTTGCGAAACACTGGAGAAAAGTCGCCGCGATGCAGCCGAAGCGCCCCGCGTCCTTTCCTCCCAAACGATGGACAACATCGAAAAGGCGCTCAACATCCCCCCTCTGCTCAACAAAAAGGTTAACCAACTTTCGAGTGGCGAACTGAGGCGCCTTCAGCTGATGCGTATCCTGCAAGCCTGCCCCTCAGTATTGGTGATCGACAACCCCTACATCGGCTTAGACCCCAACAGCCGTGCTGTCCTCACAGCTGTGCTTCAGCAACTCTCCCAGTTCATTACGCTCATCCTGGTGGTTTGCCGCCCATTGGAAATCCCCTCCTTCATCAACAGGGTGATCCACGTTGAAGACAAACAATTGCGCGAACGCACGCGCGAAACCGAGATACAGGAAAGCAAACAAAGCGAGGAAGCAGAGCAGCCAGTGGCAGCCATCCCTGCCCCAACGACACGCGATTACCCCGAAACAGAAGCGGGAGAAGAAATCGTCAGTCTCAGCGACATCAACATCTCGTATGGAACGCGCATCGTGTTCAAAAACTTCTCCTGCAACATCAAAAGCGGAGAACATTGGGCCGTCACTGGTCCCAACGGCGCAGGAAAGACCACCCTACTCTCCCTCATGCTGGCCGACAACCCCATCGCATACGCCCTCCCCGTCAGACTCTTCGGGAGAAAGAGAGGAAGCGGCGAAAGCATTTGGGACATAAAGAGAAAAATCGGATACATCTCTCCCGAGATCTTCTCAACCTATAAAAAGCATTTGTCCGTAATCCACATTCTGGCAAGCGGCCTCCACGACACCATCGGGATATACCGAACGCCCTCAAACGCAGAAACCATCATCTGCCAACAATGGCTCGCAACATTCGGCGTGCCACATCTCGCAGAGAAGTGCTATTTGGAACTCTCGCATGGCGAGCAGCGACTGGTGTTGCTGATACGAGCATTCGTCAAAAGCCCCCAACTGCTGATACTCGACGAACCATTCCACGGCCTTGACCGCCACTGGTGTGAAAAAGCCAAAGAAATAACAGACCGCTACATGGCGGCCAACCCCAGAAGAACGCTGATCATGGTCACGCACCACACGGAGGAACTCCCTGCCTGCATCGACCATCATCTCAGAATCTCTCCCCCCGATAAGTAAGTGTTCAGAATTAGTTTATATCAACAAGGCAATATAAAACAGGTCCCCCCTGCATGGATACCATAAAATCATTTTGAGCACCCACTCAACACACAAAAAACCATCTGGCCCCCGGCCAGACTCACCATAACTTAGAAAATGAAAAAGACCAGACCTCTATTCTATAGCTCGCTCCTTGCCCTACTCTTGGCGCCCAACACGTTGAAAGCACAAGAGGTGTACAACATGGTTCTTGAGAACGCAACAAAAACGGTGAATTCGCCGTCGAAGAGCTTCACGCAGGTGAAAATCGCACAATTCAAAAGCACGGCGTTGGTCTACCTGAAAAAGAAAGCCTTTGAAAACAGCAAGGAAGTCAAAGAAGAATTTCTCAACACGCAGGCATACTATCTGTCTGAATTCATCTTCCTCTTTTTCACGCAAATCCTGAAAGACCACAAACTCTCCGATGAGGAACGCAGAAAAAAGATTTATCTCTTTATGGACGCGTCTTTATCAAACCCTCTCTTCAACGACCCCGACACCGAAACAACGCAATCGTACATCAAAGAAGGAAGCGAGCTCACGCCCTTCTCGCTGGACACAGACTGGCAGAAAGCGTGGCACGCCGCCAAATCGCAGTTGTGACCAAGCGCGGAAAACGCCCCAACGCCCAGCATGTCTGCCCACGCCGAATCATCTCCCCGCCCTCCCGTTGTCAGCCCAACCGTCAAGGGCGACACACACCACCAAATTAACATAAAACAGCCTACACACCTCGGCAAAGCATTCAAACAAAGTTGAAGCTCTGCCGAAGTGTGCTTTATGCCTGCAACGCATTCTCGGGCGAACCCACCAAACTTTTCCTTCAACCACGATGTGCGTCATGCCCATCAATCAAGGTGGCGCGTCTGCATTACGATAAATATATTTCAAATTATTGCTTAAATAAGTTTTACCGGGCAATAATTCGAAAGATATGTGACATTTTTCCTTTCCTTGCGGCGGGTTGACGCGTGATTTTCGTCTGAACATGTCGTCTGTTCGGTGATGTTCCAGGAATAGTTTATGCTATGTTTGACTTGTGCACTTTAGGGGGTTTCGGGCGTGCTTCGCACGTAGATATTTGCGCTTCGCGCGGTCTTTTAACGTTAATGGCCACCAAAAATCACACGTTCCCCACCAAGGTGGAGAACGTGTGATTTTGCTTTTCATTCAGGCTGCGCTGCCATGTGAATGGACAGATGATGGGGTATCGCCTTGCCGCATGTGGTTAGAACTTACCTTTGTTCAGCCATTGCAGGGCTTTTGTCAATGCATTGTCACGTTTGGCCTTGAAGTAGCTGTTGTGGGTTTCTGCGACGGGAATGTCAGGCGTAAAGCCATAGCCCACGAAGTCTGAGCCGTCGGCCGCAAAGTCATGTTTGGAGCAGATATTTGCTTCGCAAACGCCCGGGATAATCGAAACCCTTACGCCATTTCCCGTGCTGCCGCCAGTCTTTTCGCCCACCAGGGTGGCATGACCCGTAGCACGCATCACGGAGATGAAATCTTCGGCTGCTGAGAATGTGCCACGGTCGACCAGTAGCACCACAGGCTTGAGATAGAGCTGGAACGTGTCTCGCTCGCTATGCCTCCACGTGGTGCCCTCATTGCGATAGATTTTCTCCGGATAGTTCCATGAGGCATAGGCCGGAATGTATAGGCGGCTTTCCCAAGCACCTGTCAAAAGCGTGTCGGCAAAAAAGTGTTTGGCAATATAGTCGCCGTTGGTGGAGTTCCCACCAGGATTATTGCGAATGTCGATGATGAGCGCACGCGTTTCCAAGATTTCAGGGTAAACCCTATTGAACTCCTGAACCAAACGTCCGTCCATGAAGTTTGATATTTTCAAATAGCCAATGCCATGCTCCATCGCATCATACGTCAGCAACTTCGGTTGTTGGGTTTCATAGAGGTCAAAGTCATCGTCCTTGAAATCATAGGTCACACTCAACAGCTTCTTGCCATCGCGCAACTGCACGGTCATGGGCTTTGTGGCGAAACGACTTGTCAAGTTCATGCCATCGTAGGTCTCGTGTAGACGCCACTGTTCGGTCGAAGCCGAAACATAAGGCATCACTTCGCGCTTGGCATAAGCCTCGACGTCCTCGCCGTCAATGCTCACCAGTTGCTGTCCGCGACGCACACCTTGCTTCGCAAAGGCGGAGCTATACACCTTGTCAACATACACCTTGCCGTCAATCCAACGTGTGGAAAACGGCATGGAGCGCATATCCTGCGGATAGTAGCTATAGACAAAAGTGTGGCCGTCATTGAGCGTAGCCGCCATGCGTTGCAGCAAGCGCACGGCCTCGCCATCGGTCGTCGTAGCCTTTATCTGCGGAATCATGGCCACATACAAGCTGTCCCAATTGACCGACGCACGATTCATAAACACAAAGTTTCGCTTCACGCTGCTCCACAAATGGCTCAAGCCCAACAATCTGCGGGTCGGCGCATCGATGCTGCCCCAATAGTCCGGATGCGATTCCCCTCCATTGTAATAGCTAAGGTTGATCCAGTCGATAGGCACGCAAAACTCGTTTCCAAGCTTTTTCGCCTTTAGGAAATAGAGCGTACCGTCATCCCAGTGCATACCATAGAACGTCTTGCAACGTTCCAATCCCATGTCAAAGCGATTATCGTGAATGCTGACATGGGTATATTGGTTATAGTCTTTGAAGACCTTTGCGAAGCGGTCGAAATCGGCTTTTTTCGCATTTCTCAGTGCCAAACGGGTGCCTACCGTCCAGCCTCGGCCTTCCCCTTGCTGCCAGGCAAAGCCTCTTATGCCTTGTTTCCATCCGCCAGTATATCGCACGGGTGTTTTTGTCACTTTGGGATTGGCCAATAATTCCTTATAGATGAGATCAACAGCCAATGTGTCGATACCTTTGGCCCATGTCGTCATAGCACATGCTAAGGCAAACAGCAGTAATGTCAACTTCTTCATTTTCATTTTCGTTTTTCGCCTCACGATGATTCGGCGGTCGAATAGGAGGGTTAAAATGTTAGATAATGAGCGAATGACTATGAAGTCGTCTGAACTTTTCTGAAGAAGATTTGATTTGGAGTTTGAGTTCTTCTACATTCCATCTTCACCTTTCTTTTTGGCCGTTTTTTGACCTTTCATCGGTCGTATAGAGCTCGCTACACTCCCTCTTCAAGACCCCAAAACGCCTCAAAAATAAAGGCAAATCTTGAATTTCATAAAAGTTCAGACGACTTCTATAACGTTTATCGCGCTGAACACTGACGTGTCACAAACCATAAACGCTATGCCCATCTGGAGCAAAGTTACGGATTATTTCTGTATCGCCGTTGGCTTTTGCAAAGTTTTTGGACGCAGAGGGGGAAGAGTCTGTCGGCTGGGGAGGATAATGGAGGACGTGTCATTTCTGTGCATTTTATTCATTTTTGCTTTTTCGCCGTTTCCCATTCGTCAAAACTGTGATTTGCCACACTTTTGACGAATGGGATTCTTTTCCTGACTTCGTCAATGCGTCACCCTGAGCCACCCGATTAAATTACGTAACTCGCTGATTTTCAATATACGAAATCTAATGAGGCAAAAAAGTGATGAAGTCAGGAAACATTTCAAATGTAACACACACGCGCCCATCCACACCACGTTCCCTCTTTGTCCGTATTTGTCAGCGAACGTGGAACGAGCCACAGACGCACACGGGAGCAGAGACGAATGCATCAGGGAGCAGACACGAATGCACCAGGGAGCAGACACAGTCGCATCTGGGAGCAGACACAGTTGAATCTGGGACGATGTTCGCCGACTGACTTAGGGGGCGGATTGACGGGACTTTTCTACAATACAATAATGATTAAAGAGAACAGACCTAAGGGGAGCGTGAGCAAATTAAATAGGGCATTCTGAACACAATTTTCAGAATGCCCTTTCTATTAAAAAGCGAATGGGAATCGTGATAACAAAACGAGACAGAAGGCGCTAAATCTTTCTGCCCCAATTTATATTTGTGGATGGTCTAAATTATTTTGTTTATGCTGAAAACATTTTTCTTTGATTTCAGTGCGCTCTCGGGCGCAACTACTTACAACTACCACCGGCTTAAATTCAGAGTGTACCGACTTTCGTAGTAACGGTCGTTGACATCAAGACACAAATGGTTGGAGGTGAAGGAACGGATGGTGGCAAGGAAGTCGGTGCGCCCATCGTCATCGAAGTCTATTTGTATGACATCACGGCTGACGTCCCAGCAACCTGTTTCATAGAAATTATTCGAACCGTAAGCCTCGAAACGGCCATCGTAGTTGAAGACAAGGCGGTCGGTTGGCTGATAAGGGCAGGGGCCATAGTCTAACGGAATTACGTGGTCTATGCGCCAGGTGCCGGATAGGTCTGAACGGGTCATCCAGTCGTCGTCTTCGCAGGAGGAGAGTGTGCTAAGCGCGAAAAGCGCACAGAGGCTCAATAGTGTTTTTGTTATTATGGTTTTCATGTGGTTTGATTTTTTTGTTTTGTTGAACGGGACCTGGGGGTGTGTTCCCTCGCAAGCGAGGAGGGGGGAAAGTTCTGTTTTTATTTCAGCGTCAGTTGCTGGAGGTCGTACATTGAACCGTTGTAGCAGTTGATGTCGACGTATCCCTTGATGCCCTTGAGACGGCCTCTGTCGGTGTGTTGCCAGAATTTCCAGGGGCCGTCATAGCGCAGGGTGTCGACATAATAATGGGCTATCCAATAGGGATATTTGCTAAACTCGGGCGTTCCCAGATATTCTGTCTTGAATTTGTAGTAGGTGTATAAAATCGGTTTTGCACCATATCGCCGTTCTATCAGTCGGAGCCAGACGAGGGCTGAGTCGCGCAGCTGGGAGGGCGAGAGTTTCCCAGTGGATTCGATGTCAAGGACGGGGGGTAGGTCTCCTTCTTCCAACGGTACGCGCCGCACGAAGTTGTCGGCTTGCTGACGGGCGGAGACGTTGGGCAGGAAGAAGTGGTAGGCGCCACGGACGAAGCCGTTGTCGCGGGCTTGTTTGAAATTGGAGTTGAAGCGGGTGTCGAGGTCATTGGCGCCTTCTGTGGCTTTGACGAACACGAAGCGCAGGCGCTCGCCGTCGACTTCGGCTGCGGAAAGTGCGTCCCAATCGATCTTGCCTTGATGATGGCTTATGTCGATTCCGCGTATGGAATAGCCTTCGGGGTATCTGGCGTCGCCAAAGATGCCCTGCCAGGCTACGGTGTAGGGACGGATGAGGAGGGCATAAAGGGCTATGGAGCAGAGGGCGAAAAGCAATATGGCTCCCGTCCACATGGCGTGGGCGGATATTCTGTCGGTGATTTGCACAATCCCCAACGCTTTCAGGAGGCGCGAAACGCATCCTTTTTTTCTTGTGCCTGTTCTCGCTTTTCTTCTTGCCATGTTTGTCTGGTTGCTGCCTTGGCAGCCTGAAATGTTTGTTTGGTTGGTTTGTGGTTTGTCGGCACCAAAATGATGGCGACATGGTTTAGGTTGCGCTTGTGCCTGCAAGTGGCATTTCTCTGCGTGCTGGCTCTTCGCTGGCTGTTCGCGCACCTGTGTGTATTTAAAAAAAGGTTGACGAGTGGTGAGAGGATGTGTTTAAACGGATGCTTGTTGTTTCAAGACGGATGCTTTTCAGCAAACTGTCTGAGCAACATGTTATTTCAGTTCTCCTACTTATCTCTCGAAAACTCGTCAACCTTCCTATGGTGTGTGTGTTACCACTGGGAACCTCGCAGTTCCTGGCGGTTGGCACAACACGGGGGGTATTATTTGCCTTGTTCCAGCTTCAAGGTCATGGTGCACTGGTCGCATACTTCTGTTGGGCCGAAGTACTGGATTGGACCAGGATATACGAAGCAGGTGTTTTCTGCCCATTCTTCGCGATGTGCAGCAAATTCCTTGAAGGGGGCGCCGTCCAAACGAACCAATGCCTTGCGGATTACGGGCTTCATTTCGCCATTACGACGTTCCATGTTCATCATCATCGTGATGGGCACACCGCCGGCAACCCATTCTTCTGCAGGAGCCGTTGTGTTCTTGACGATGGCCATGTAGCCTGTCTTGCCATTGGCAACGAGCTGGGCTGCGCTTGTGCCGAGTGCGTAGCAATAGTCGGCATCGTAGTTGGAAGGAGCGGCGCAACGTCCTTCGTAGCCGAAGAAGTGGTGTTGTGCTGCAAACTTGCCGCTGAACTTGCCTGCATTTTTCCAAGCGTTTAATTTCTTGGCAACCATTTCAGAAAGGAGTTTTTCTGTTTCGATGAGAGAAACCTGTACGTTTCCGTGCGGGTCGCGCTCCATGGTGAGCTGCTTGGCAACTGTCTCTTATACACATCTCCGAGCCCACGAGACTCGACGTCATCTCGTA
>ERZ1027255.248-NODE-248-length-19710-cov-6.633477_pt1 | contig 19710 bp, 10 predicted proteins | sample MGYA00519261_ERZ1027255 | MGnify/ENA primary metagenome ERZ1027255 (study PRJEB26926, sample SAMN06164399) | human gut metagenome | biome: ENVO:00009003; feature: ENVO:2100002; material: ENVO:00002003 | host: Homo sapiens | place: USA | collected 2012 ...
TCTGCGAATTCAGAGAGGGAGGCGGAAGCCGACACCTCATCGCAACGATTATCGGTTTGTAATTCCCCACACCTTGCTTCAAAACTGATTGCTGTGGATTGCAAATCCGCAGAGCACCAACAGGTTAGGACATTTTTTGACGGCGGATTGCAAATCCGCCGGGACGCCTAACGGCTCTTTAATCCACAATACTGAATGTACCTACAGGAATCTCCTGGGCAGAAGCTACCGAGAGATAGATAATGCCATATTCGCCCGGACCCAACTCAGAGGCTGGGATGTCGAGGAGATAACTCTGTGCACCATACTTATGTCCTGCAAAGGCGAGGAACCCCTTCTTCTTGGCATCAGAACTGCCCAGGAGCGCAGGCTTCAGAGTCATCCACTGGATTCTTCTGTCCTTCTTGGATGCCTTGAATCGCACGATACGGTAGATACCCATCGGATCCACCTCGTTCTTCTCAGCCTTGATCAGCAGACGGATTCCATTACTGGCATTCTTTACCTGATAAGCTGAAGTGCCTCCCAGGAAGGCGATATCCATTCCTTCTACGCCAGCAAGATTATCTACGGCATCAGCAGCAATACCTACACCAGCAGCAGTACCCATCACTCTCAATCCACCTTCCAGTCCGGAAAGGCTTCCGGTGCTGGCACCAATCAGACCTCCGGCCAAACCGAGGTTGCTTGCAGCACTTGCTATCTTGGAGAACTTAGAGAATTTACTCTGATGTTTCTCCACCTTTCCACTCTCTTTCGGGAGGACGTCGAAGGTGGAATCACTGGTCAAAACACAGTAGCTGTTGATAAACTCCGGTTCTGGAACCACTACTTTTTGCGCATGTGCTGTGCTGAACAAGGCACATGACAAAAGTAAAAAAACATATTTTTTCATTTACTATTTTTGTTTTTATTATTTGTATTTACAATCGAATCGTCCGTAAGACATTCAAACAACTTCACCTATGCCTCCCCTGCTGCTGTAGCTCTCTGTGAAGAGACCACCAGCGAGCGAGGGGGCGAGGCTTTATATATAATTGCTTCGAAGATGTACTTCATTGATAACGTCAGCCCAGACTAGGAGTTCCAGTGCAGGTTAGACGTTCCACCCCCGTTAGGCGTCCCGACGGATATGTTATCCGTCGTAAAAAAGGTTCGACCTATTAAGCGGGGGATTTGTAATCCCCCTATCCCATCGATATGCTGGCTACTGCCTGGGTGCTGGGGATAACATATCCGCCGGGACGCCTAACGGAGGATGGGCATATCCGGCGCTACGGCTAGGCGTTCCACCCCGCTAGGCGTCCCGACGGATATGTTATCCGTCGTAAAAAAGGTTCGACCTATTAAGCCGGGGGATTTGCAATCCCCCTATTCCATCGATATGCTGGCTACTGCCTGGGTGCTGGGGATTGCAAATCCCCAGAGCATAAAGAGGTTAGGTCATTTTTTGACGGCGGATAACATATCCGCCGGAACGCCTAACGGAGGAAAGGGCATATCCGGCGCAGCGGTCTTCTTAAAATGCCAAAAATGGACGAACGTAACGTCTAGATATTTTCGTATTTTGAAAAAACCTAATAGTATTGGCACCCGCACCATCATCAACTCCAGAATCAATATGGTATAGTTTATCTTGTTCAGGATATCTCGTAGATGTCCATTCGCCACCAAAACTATCGCTTCTATAAAATTTCGTATAGTTACCATTTCCAACAACGCTCAATGCATTATGTATTTTTGTAGAGACCTGGGTACTGTTCGTTGGAAAACTATTTGCATTACTCCAGTTATCAGCATAATCCCAGCCACCGCCTAAGTTATTTAGAACAGCATACCACTGTCCAACAGATGGTAAAAACCAGCCTGTACTTTTATCTGCAGGAAAAGGAAGAGCACCTTCTATTTTTCCGTCTCTATATTCTTTCACTGCCTTTATTGCAGGAGTGTTAGAATTTTCCCAATGTTTCACTGTAGTTTTATAGCCAGAGCCATAATCATTATTTAAAGTATTTCTGACACCATTGTTACCACCAAAAGCATTTGCTCTAGAAGGATCAATATCGTTATTTGTTAATTGATAAACAGTTCCATGGTCTTCAGTATTTTTAGAACCTATTGATTTTAAACACATAACCAAAGCATGTCCACCATATCCACTTCCAGTACCAGCTTCTGTCCATTTATTGTTTCCTAAGTATCCAACAACTCCAATGGTTTTTAATCCATTCTTTCTAGCTTCTGCTATATCAGTAGTATTTGGTCTTGTCATACCTCCATTGTCATAGTATATATCACCAATTTGCATCGTATATGAAATAGAAGGCCATACACGTTTTGTCATCGCCATACCTTTTCCTATTCTGTTTGCCAAAGGAGTTACTGATACCGATTTATTCCATGCATCAGCATCTTCAGAACTACTACATGAGAACACTGTTGTAACTCCAGGCTTCACAATACCGATATAACGTTTGTCTTCAACTTTTCTGAGAGAATAATCAGAAATACCATCATACGCATAGAACGATGTTGTACCATTCTTCCACGTATATTCAGTATAGTCAGACAAATAGTAAATGTTATCAAAAGTCTTTAATCCTATAGTAATTTCAGCCAATCCCATAGCATGCACCATTTCAAATGTCAGCGTACCACCGCTATCATCAACAACTCCTTTGGCAATTTGTAAATCCTGCGCAAGGAGCTTCTCATCAGTATCCTGTTCTTTTGAAAGATTCCAACTGCTAATCTTAGCGTCAAAGAATTCTGTAGCTGTTGTTGCGGTTTTTGCAACCGTTGTCATCGATGCATTATATGGATAGTATGCGAAATACTTGTAATTCTTCAGCTTCAAGAACTTCGTGCCGTCCGGCATCCATTTTCCATTTTTAAGAGTCAGCTTCACATTCTCCTGCTCTATGATTTTATTGGAATTCACCACATAAAGACCGATGGACTCGCCTTCAGCAAAAGCAGTCTTTGGATAGTTCACACTATTCCATGAATCTGGGAATTTAACCTCGGCATTCTCCAAGTGATTGATGGCACTCGCTGAAAGCTTGTAGGTGACGGAGGTTCCTGGCAACCAGGTCTGATTGCTCAAATCAAAGGTGAATGTCTGATCTCCTTTACCCTTTATATCTAATACGAAAGTTAACTTGGCTTCTGTACCATTCAGATCCTGCGGAATCATCATCAGGATATTCTTGTCATCGTTTGAAGTGAGCGCATAACTTTCGCCTATTGTGATATTCTTATTTTCAAGATTAAAGGTGTAGCTGCCTGTTTTCTTGCCGTTGGCATCGGTAGCCAAAGTCCAGTTTTGCAAAGCGGTCTTTGGTGAGCCTTCCTTGGCAGCAAGTTCGCAGGTTCCTTCGTTCGGAATACCGCTCAGGGTGATTCTCTTGAGCTTAGAACCATCAGTGGCTCCCGTATGGAAGATTTCTGTCAGATCTTGGCTGATGGCGAAGTTCACGGCAGTAAGGGCATGAGAGAAGTTCAACTCTACCGCCTTATCCTCGGATGTGTAGCTACGCGATTCGGCATTGGTAGCTACAATAATATCGGGCTGAGAAGGAATCTCTGTTTCACCGCTTTTTGCCGTATATTTAATCTTTGTCTTTACATTATCTGCATCTGTAGTGACGCTCCACATACCATCAGTGGTATTATTAAAAGGAGCGTAGGCATGGAAAGAGACGAGGGCATCAAATGGCCATCTGCTATTTGTCTTGTCCTCGATTTCCCAAATATCTTCGTTGTTTTTAGAGGCTTTTTGGTTTATAAATAAGGCTGTATTTGTACCATTATTCGTAGAAATAGCAGTTACGCCAAAGCTATTATTATAATAGGTATTATCCAGGGTTGTACCCTCCTGCATGACGCCACGGGTTGTTGCAGCAGCCTGCTGTAAGTCTGCTGTCTCCTGCACTACCGAATGGAGATAGAGAGGTTTGCCGAAAGGAGTTGGCACGACGATGGGACCCTTCTCGGTGGCAGCAGCTATGGCAGCACGGGAAGAGGAAGCGGGAGAGAGGGGTTTCCAGCTGTTGTCGAGGGTTGCATGAAACGTGATTTTATCTTTTGACAGATTGGCTTGCTGCAGTGATTCGCTTTCTGAACATGACGTAAAGGATGCGAGTACACAGAGTGCCAACAAACTGCTTTTATAAGTTTTCTTCATCATAATGGTTTCTTTTTATTCTTTTTCTTACGCCATTTTTGGGAGTTAAAGGAATTGGAGAATTCCGAAGCTCAACATCACGTGAGAGGGAATCTCCAATTCCTTGAATTTGATATTTTATTGTGAATGTAATGTGAGGGGATTACATCGGAATGTTTGTACCGTTCTCATCAGGTGTAGGCTTCCAATCTACGACATTAACTGTGAACTTGATTTCCTTACCGAAGATCTTATCACCCTTGTTTGGATCCTTAGGCTTGTTTGGATCCGTACCACCAGGATTAACATCTGTACCAGGATCAACAGGATCTACCTGACCACAACCATTTGTCAGATTAAGAGTGTAAATGTACTTGTTACCTGCTACCCATGAAGCTGTTGTCTGATCAGCATCAACTGGGATAGCTACTGCTGCCCAACCGAACTTAGTACCATCTGTATCGCCAGATGGATAGATGCTTGTAGTACCTCTCTTTACTTGAATCAAGAGAGAGATGTATGCCTTACCTGAGAAATTTGTAAATTCAGTTGTATTTTTTGCAACTTCTGATCCATTCCATACACTTAAAGTCTGAGGAATGAGCATCGCTCCACCCTTTTTGTCTCCAGCATTACACTTATTTGTCAAATCAACAGGAGTGTCTTTTGTAAGACTAACAGCCTGGTCAAATACCTTTTGATATACTACATTTGTTGCAGTAGGAGCTGTCCAATTATGCTTATTAGTTTCACCAAATTTGTATTCATATTTTGCAGAACCACCAACAGATGCAATACGGATACCCTTAATCTTATAAGTATAAGTATCAGAAGAATGCTTAGCCACAATCTTAATCTGAGAAAGAATGTGATCAAAATTCAGCAATAATCCACCTGCTTCATTATCAGTCTTGTTACCTGTTCCTTGAGCGAAGACAACATCCAGCTGTTCTCCAATTGCTGATTTAGGCTCAAATGCATCAATCGTAGCTCCATCCTTTTTCAAGACAGGATCAGCACCTGCCCACTCACCACCTGAATGAGAATAAGCAACAAAGTTAAGGCTACCATGATTTGGCCATGATGGATGTTCTGAAGAAGTAAACTCACCATTTTTTTCATTAAACACGTAGTTCTTGAAAAATTCAGCTCCGCTTTCATCGAAGGCACTGACGGTCATCTTAGTCATCTTATAACCAACTTCGTTGGTCATCTCAATACCACGGGTGTTGAAACCTACGGCACTACGGAAAGTAATATTTGAGCTCTTCGCAACATCTGTGGTCTCCTCTGAAGAGCAAGAAGAGAGGGCGATGGCAGCAGCTGCCATCATGTAAAACGCTTTTTTCATAATTGATACTTTTTAAAAATTAATACTATGTTTTTTATATCTTATTAATGATAGATAATATCCTTATTAATGATATTCTTATCTTTATTAATGATATTTTATTCTACATTTTGATATCTATGTATATCTCATTCCATTTGCTTACGCTCGGCTGAAGACCACCATCGGTGCCTGGGGCGGGCTTCGGCAATGGAAGCTGCTCCAACTCTATCTTGATGTGGGTATCGTCTTTCTGATTCTTATCATGCACCTGGTCGGTTACATCCTTCTCGTAATACCAGTTGGTGCCGTCGGTGAGCTGCGCATAGACCATCAGGATGTGCTTGTTGGGCTGTACCGGACAGTGCCCGAAGAGGGTGAGACTGCCTTTTACCATCTTATTGGCGGCATCGGCTTCGGCTACGAACGGCATGGTTACCTTCTCATCCGAGAGCTGGTCGAGACCCGCGAGCCATCCGCCCGTCATTCCCGATACACTGGCACTCATCGCCTTCACTCCGCTGATGTTCTCCACGTTCTTGATTTCCACCGTACACTGCTTGACTCTCGGCTCCGGCTTCATCTTGATGACGGTCTTCTCTCCGGCTGGCTTCACTACGATGCGGTCGGCATGACTGCTCCAGAGCATTTCCGGCTGCTGCATCATTCTTTCCTTTTCGGTGCCTCGTCCCATCGGTGCGGCTCCTGCCATGGTGGCGAGGAGTCCCTGAAGGACTCGGGTTTCGGCTGATGTTACCTGGAAGGTTTCGAAGCGCTCCTTGCCGAGGATGCGGTGGGTTTCCTTGTCGCTGTTTACGCAGATTGCCTTATAGGTGCCTGCTGCCACAGAGATGTTTCCGCCGTTCTTGTCGGTGAACTCGTATCTGATGGGATCGCCTCCCTCCTCGGGATAGAGGTAGAGACTCATGGTGGCTGGATTGGCATCGGGATCGGCGCTCCAGTCGAACATCACCTCCACATTCTGCCGGTGGGGATGGTCGTAGCAGAGGTCCTTGTGCTCGCAGGATGAGAGCAGTTCTGCCATCATCAGCAAGAAGGCTGCGCAGACGATTACGCGGAAGAATAGGATCATTGATTGTCTTAACTCTGTCATTCTAGTCATTTCTTACCTCCTTTCTTGCTATTGGTGTTTCCGTTGCCGAGGAGCCATACCAGTGATACTTCGCCGCGGGTAGGCCCTATCCAGGTGCGGTTGCGGGTTGCCTCATATACGTAGCATCCGTCTTTCGGCTCATAGGTCTTGTAATGGGACTTGATGTATCCCACGCCCAGTCCGAAGTCGAGGTTCAGGCGTCTTCCTATCGGCAGTGAGTATCCGTACTCCATTCCTGCTCCGTAGGTTTTCTTGCTCTGGTGACCGGTGCCTCCGTTTTCGATATCATAGGTGAGGAACTGTCCATAGAGGGAGATGTGGTGTCCCTGCATCGGCTTTTCCTTTGCCTTTCTGCCGAAATATTTTCTGATTTCCATTTCTCCACCGTAGATTCTCCAGTATTTGTGGCTGGCATCCTTGCTCCACCAGGCGAGCATTCCGCTGGCTCCGAGGGTCCATCCCCTGCCTATGCTGGTCTCGATGCCGAGGTTCGGCACGAGGAGGGCATCATAGAGCAGGTTGGTCTTCAGGACATAGTAGGAGTCTCTGCCGGATGCATGGGCTGCATTTTCGGCTTCGGCTGCATTCCCGCCTGGATATACCTGTAGCTGGGATGCTGTATCCCGGGCATCCTTCTGCAGGAGCGAATCCTTTTCGCTGCCTTGCTGATTCTGAATCAATGTGAGGGTATCTGTCGGACTGACAGATGGCACAACGTGCCGGATTTCGCAAACCACGAGTGCTCCGGACCGGAGGCTGTCGAAGTGGTTGGCGAGCATGTATTTCCATGCCTTTCCGCCATCGAGGTTCTGGAGCTGTCGCTTTCTTCCATCTCCAACCTTTCCGTTTCTTACGATCCATTCGGGGGTGTTCCGAATGATGTAGAGGGCTTTCCGGCTCCACGGCGCATTTTCTTTCTGAATCTTCAGGGCGAGTCCTTCCCAGTCTTCTCCTGCGGAGGAAACCGTGAAGACGCTGTCTGGCAGATTCAGCATTTCCTTGAGATAGTCGCGCAAGCGCTCTCCTCTCCTTTTCGCCAGTCGCTTGTTGAGCTTGGTGTTACCTTCCGGCGAGGCTGCTGAAAGGATCTTGATATGCTGCAGCACCGTGTTGGGGTTGTCCCCGATGCTTCTGATACCCTGCTTGAGGGTTTCGAGCTTGGCGGCATTATCCATATAGGAGAGTTCTAATAATGAATAGCCTGAGCGATAATAGAGCGTAGTCCGCAAGCTATCGCTAACCGTTCCGGCGTATGCGTTTGCCACCAGGGTAGTGGGCAGTAGCATTACCATTACTATTTTTTTCATCATATATCATCATCGTTATGAGTTTATAATTCTAATCGTTATCATTTGAGTCTTACCTGTCTTCTTATCAAAAGATAGACTTGGGGTCTGATACAGTTGTACGTTAACTGTAGCGAAAGGCCACGTTTACTGCGATACAGTTGTACGTTAACTGTATCAGATGACTGAAATAAATCCTAAAAAAGTCTTTTTAGTGTTGTTTACTCTAGCTAAAATTGCACAAATATACCCTTTTCGACTATAAAATAAGAAATATTGACTATAATTTATTAATAAACATTAAAAGAGAGTTTGAAATTATTGCGAATTGAACAAATTATACTACCTTTGCAGCGCTAAAGTTAACGTACAACTGTAGCACAAAATCACGCTTTTTCTATCCCTTTTCTTCCTTTTGTTTGGTTATTCTAGAAAAAAGCGATACCTTTGTAACTTAAATAACTAAAAAAGCATTTTTTAAACAACAAACGATATGATGAAGTTTTCATTCTTTAGCCGAATCAAGAAATTCGTAGCAGGCACACGCAAAAAATCAAAAGGTATTACATTAGGAGAGTTTACCAGAAGCTATGCGGATGAAAGACGCAAGGAAGGAGAGAAAATATATGAGGGAAGATGCGGCAGCGTACTGGGCATGCTGAAGCACCTGGAGACCTTCGGCGGAAGCGACATTCCGCTGAAAAAGGTGGATGTGGAAACCGTCAAGCAGTTTATCGACTACCTACGCTCTGCCCACGACCTGCATAAAAACATGAAAGCACCCGGAAAACTATCCGACAGCACCATCCATCTGAAGGTGAATATCCTGAAATCGGTATTGAGGGAAGCCGTGAGACAGGGATTGCTGGATCAGAACCCATTCGACCTGCAGCCAAGCAGCTACAGAATCCATCCACACTATAAGGAAAAGGAAACACTGACCATGGAAGATCTCATCACGCTGAAACAGACACCCTGCAAGACTCCACAATTAAAGGAGGCAGTATTGCTGAGCAGTCTTACAGGACTCAGGAAAAGCGATATCCTGAGTCTGAACCATGACGACATCATAGAGATAGAAGGTACACCTTATATATATAAGAAGATCAGAAAGACGCAGCGCTGGCACAAGGTTCCGCTCTCCAACCTCGCCTACCAGATACTGCAGCAGCTGGAGAAAGACTGCCAAGAGCCGGGAGGCTACTTCTTCTCCCAGCTCTCATCCCACCATCTGAGCGAGCATCTGAAAGTATGGCTGGAGGACTGCCATATCACCTGCAAGCACTTCACCTTCCATTGCCTACGCCATACCTGCGCCTCGCTATTGCTGGCGCAGGGCACCGACCTATATACTATCTCCACACTGCTGGGTCACAGAAACATCAGTACCACGCAGCGCTATGCGCATATCTCCGAGAAAAGACTAGCCAGCGCCACTCATCTGCTGAGCCATGACCTTACGGCTGCCGTAGCCTGCTAAAAAGCTATGTAAATATTATTCTAAACGAATAAAAAACTTCTCAAACACCCGTAAAATGGGGGAAGAAGAGATTCTATTTTTTCCCTTAAGGGTTTTTATATTTTCCCTTAAGGAAAAAAAGATTTTTCCTTAAGGGTTTGAAAATATCTCCTTAAGGGATTTTTACGAAGCATTTATCTTGTAAAGATAATATAACAGCAGTAAGACGAATACTCATGCCCATAGGGGTACTTCTATGGGTGCAGAGTAGTTACAAGATCATTTTTATAGGATAAAAAAGTATAATATCAAGCCAAAAGTTTGGACTTTCAAGATATTTACATTAACTTTGCAATCGGGTGTGGCAACTCAGCCTCACCCGATTTTTTTATAGATAAATATGAAGATACAACTGATTCGCATCATAGCGGCTGTCATCCTTTTGACTATCAGCTTTCCTCTGACAACAGAAGCCAGAAGAGTGAAGGCTAAGGACGCCATCACAGACTCCGTGATGCAGCGTATCTTCTGTTATGCCCAAAAGATAGATACCACGGGAAGAGGAAGCAATACGAGCTATGCCTACACCAAATTCCAGATGCGTACCAACAAGCGAAACGCCACCCTGGCTCTCGTTCCTACCATGTACGCCATCTCCTACGGTGCAGGTAGAAAGTTTATCAGCGAATTCTACAACCGCATCGAAGTGAATGAGAAGGGAGCACCTGTCATCCACCGACTGCTCAATCTCAGTACCATTCCACACCGCAAAAGTACAATGAGCGCTGCGCTCAACTACATGACGCCAAATGTGTATGGGGAAAATCTCTTCCAGGAGAACATCCTCTCCCCTTTCCATCGTTCCAACAGACGATACTACAAGTACTCCGTCACGCCGCTGCTCTATGGCATGGCTCAGGTTTACGCCTACCCACGCATCAAAAACACCCAGCTGGTAGAGACCCGGGCGATCGTCCGCATCCAAAACGGACAGATTCAGATGTGCGACTTCGAGGGAGAATACGATATGACCCGTTTCTACATCTCCGTGACGATGGGCAAGGAAGGCTACAAGTCGCTGGGACCTGTCAAGTGTGACATGCGCGCCAACTTCAGTTTCATGGGCAATAAGATTACCGGCAAATACACCACCCTATATGATTTGCCAAAAGTTTTGGAAGATACCATCAAGAATAGCGCAGATACCGCCATGATGTCAAAAGTACGCCCCATCAAGCTGAATACCGATGAGGAAATGATCTATCGCATCTATTACGACAGACAGGAAGAGCGAAAAAGGAAAGCAGCAGCACAGGGAGAAAAAAAGAAAGATTTCGCAAAAGATGTGCTCTGGGATATCGTGGGCGATAACCTGCTGAACAGAATTTCCAGCGACTTCGGCAAAAAGCAACAGGGCTATTTCCGCATCGACCCATTGTTCAATCCATTATATATGGGTTATTCGGAATCCAAGGGTGTGGTGTATAAGTTCAAGATCAACGGACAGTATGCCTTCAATGACAACATCCAGCTTTCTGCCGGAATAAAAGGCGGTTACAGTTTCCGCCAGCATCGTTTCTACTATAGTATTCCTGTCAGACTCAACTACAATACCCGTCACGAGGGTTATCTGCAGCTGGAAATCGGTAACGGCAACCGCATCAACACCAACAAGCTGGCTCGCCAGGCGTTGGGATACATGGATCCGAAAGACAGCATTGGAGGGTTCTCGCCAGCGGAGATACCTTCTCTTCTGATGGGAAAATCCACCTTTACGGAATTCAAGGATAATTACATGCGACTCACCAACCACTGGCGCCTCTCCCCACATTGGGCGATGGAACTGGGAATGGTAGCGCACAACCGCATTGCCATCCGTCCGGATTTCTATCAATCCATAGGCTATCCGGATAAATACAAGTCTGTGGCTCCAGCCATCGGAATAGAATGGAGACCTAAAGCAGAGAAAGGCATCGTGCTGAAACTCGACTATGAGCAAGGTTTCAAAAACCTGCTGGGCAGCAACATCGACTACGGAAGAGCAGAGTTTGATGCCCAGACGATTCTCTATTCCTCCCGCAGACGATCGTACTCGATGCGTTTCGGAACAGGTTTCTATACCCGACGAGGAGCACACTGGGACTTCGTAGATTACACCAACTTCCACGACAACAATATTCCGGGAGGCTGGAACGATGAATGGTCGGGCGATTTCGAACTGCTGTCGTCCTACTGGTATAATGCCAGCAACTACTACCTGCGTGCCAACTTCACCTATGAATCACCGATGATTCTTGCCGCCTGGCTTCCGCTGATAGGCAGATATGTAGAATCAGAAAGACTCTATACCAGCGGTCTGGTGGTAAAACACCTCTACCCTTATACAGAATGGGGCTATGGTGTAAGCACGCGTCTGATGTCGCTCGGCTTCTTCGCAGCATTCAGACAGGGAAAGTTTGATGGCGTAGGCTGCCGCTTCGGCTTCGAACTTTTCAGAAACTGGTAGAATCCACAACGGGATATTCCCCTATCAATCAAGAAATAAAAAGAACAATATATGAAATCACAACTCACCGTTTACAAGGCAAGTGCGGGCTCGGGTAAGACCTTTACCCTTGCCCGCGAATACATGACCCTGGTGATAGACAATCCCCACGCCTATCGCACCATTCTGGCAGTAACCTTTACCAACAAGGCTACAGAAGAGATGAAACTGCGTATTCTCGGACAGCTCTATGGCATTGCCCACGAGCTGCCCGAATCAGATCAATATCTGGTACAGATACATGCCGCACTCCCCCATCTTTCGGAAAAACAGATCAGAAAGAATGCGGAAGAGGCTTTGCGCCTGCTCATCCATAACTACAACTATTTCAGGGTAGAAACCATCGATACCTTCTTTCAGAGTGTCTTGCGAAATCTGGCACGAGAACTCGACCTCACAGCCAACCTGCGTATCGGGCTGAACGATTATCAGGTGGAACAGCAAGCTGTGGATGAACTGATAGAAAGTCTGGAAAGCACCGACAAACTGCTTTTCTGGATTATGGATTACATCAAGGAAAACATCGCAGACGACAAGAGCTGGAATGTGATCGGCCAGATCAAGTCCTTTGGTGAGCACATCTTCCGTGATTACTACAAGGAACACGCCGACGAGCTGTCAAAACGAATGGAAGAAGAAGGCTTCTTCGAAGCATTCAAAGACAAGATGAAGGATACCCGAAACCAGGCTAAAGAAAAATTCGAAGAAATCGCAGCTTCCTTTTTCGATGCGCTGGAAGAGGAAGGATATTCGGCCGATGACCTCAACAACAAGACAAGGGGTATCTGGAGCTACTTCAATAAATTGAGAAATGGAAAATACGGAGACGATGACGTCAAAAACATGACTTTAGCAAAATGCTTGGATAATCCGGAAAACTGGGTCAAGAAGTCGGAAGTCAAGAACGATTCTCCACTCTATCAGCATGTGGTGAATGTTCTACATCCTATCCTCCAGGTCTCGGAAAAGCACCGCCACATGCTGGAAAGAATGTACAAGAGCGCCAACCTCACCATCAAGCACCTCAACCAGCTGCGCCTCTTGGGCAGCATAGACAAGAAGGTGAGAGAAATGAACCAGGAGGCTAACCGCTTCCTGCTCAGCGACACACAGACATTGCTTCACTCACTCATCCAGGGCAGCGATTCTCCTTTCATCTTCGAGAAAATCGGTACCCAGCTGAATCACGTGATGATAGACGAGTTTCAAGATACCAGCACCATACAGTGGAAAAACTTCAAGGTGCTGCTGGAAGAAACGATGAGCCGCGAAGATGCAGGCAACCTGATTGTAGGAGATGTAAAACAGAGCATCTACCGCTGGCGTTCGGGCGACTGGCGACTTCTCAACAACATAGAAGACCAGTTTGACAATCCGAAGAAACAACTGGATGTAGAGACCCTAGCCACCAACTATCGCTCAGACCGCAATGTCATCAACTTCAATAATGCCTTCTTCGTAGAAGCCGCCCAGCAGGAATATAACGAACTGGCAGAAACGATACCGGAAACAGCCCAGCAACTGCTTACTGCCTATGCCGATGTAGAACAGAAAGTTCCGGAGAAGAAAAAGATTCAGGGATATGTTGAAGTGCGACTCCTCAAGACACAGGAAGAGGACGATGAAAATGATGCAGAAAATAAAGAAGACCGCATGATGCAACTCTGTCTGCAGACAGTAGATGAGTTGACTGCACGTGGTGTTCCAACCCACCGTATCGCCATCCTCGTGCGCAACAACCGCACCATCCAGGATATCGCAGCCTACTTTATGGAGCATTCAGACTATGAGATGGTTTCAGACGAGGCATTCCGCCTCGACGCTTCGCAGGCAGTACAGATACTCATCACAGCCCTGAAGCTGCTGATGCACCCTGCCGACGATATTGCCCGCGCCACACTCTTGAAGTTTGCCCATACTTATCTGGATGATGAAAAGGTGATTGAGCTGATCACAGAGAATCGACAGAAATTGCTGGAGATGCCTCTACTCGACCTGACCGAAAGACTGTTTACGGAACTTCACCTTGGCGAGATAGAAGATATGAAAGTGCAAAGTGCCTACGTATGTGCCTTCTACGACAAGTTGAATTCCTTCCTGACAGACAACAGCAGCGACATTGAGGCGTTTCTCCAGGAATGGGAAAACAATCTCCACGAAAAAAGCATCCATAGTGACGGCATCGAGGGCATCCGACTCATCACCATCCACAAGAGTAAGGGACTGGAATTCGACCATGTCATCATGCCATACTGCGACTGGCAGCTGGAGAAAGCCAATACCATCTGGTGTACCCCTCAGGAAGCTCCTTACAACGAACTGCCTCTGGTACCTGTAGATTTCAGCGCCAAACAGATGAAAGGAAGCATCTATGAAGATGACTACCATCACGAGCATCTGCAGAACATCGTAGATAATCTGAACCTGCTCTATGTGGCATTCACCAGAGCCAGTCATCATCTCTATGTCTTCGGCAAACGCGCATCTACAGCCTACCGTTCGGGAATCATCGAAAAATCACTGGAAACTGTTGCTGAGAAGCTGAAGCAAAATGCAGAGAAAGAAGCATACGAAATGCTTACCGACGCGGTAAATGTAGAGTTGGAAGGCATCGGTACAGACAGTAAGACCAACGACATCATCTTCCAATATGGCGAACCAGTGGTACCCAAGCAAAAAGTAAAGATGGAGATGAAAATCAACAGAAATGTCTTTACCATGCCTGCAGAAATGATGCAGATAGATATCAATGTTTCGCCTAAGCTTCCAGAATTCAGACAGAGTAACAAGAGCCGCGACCTCATCAAAGGAGACGAACAGGAAGAACAGCAGAAATTCTATATCAAGATGGGTACGGTACTGCACAGTCTCTTCTCTACCATCCGCACAAGAGATGATATAGAAGGAGCACTGAAACAGCTGGAACTTGATGGAGTTCTCTACGATGAAAACATTTCGCGAGAGAGAGTTGAGAAGATGATTCGCAAACGTCTGGAATCAGACAAGGTAAGCGACTGGTTCTCTGACCGATGGAATGTTTTCAATGAGTGTTCCATCATCAGCACAGACAAGGACGGAAACATGGTAGAGCATCGCCCAGACCGAGTGATGAAAGATGAGCACGAAACCGTGGTGGTAGATTTCAAATTCGGTAAACCGAAGCCGGAATACCACGACCAGATAAAAGGCTATATGAAGCTGCTCGAAAGCATGGGACACGCTCATGTCAAGGGATACCTCTGGTATGTTTATCCGAACAAAATAGAAGAAGTATTATAGATGAATAAAAGAAATGCAAAGATAATAAAAAACAATATACAATGAAAGCATTCTTGAAAACAGTAGCCCAGGATATGCTGGCAAAATACGGCACCAACATGAGCGACATCGCAGTGGTTTTTCCAAACAAACGTGCAGCGCTCTTCCTCAATACCTATCTGGCGCAATCGGCCGGCAAGCCGATCTGGACTCCTACATACATCACCATCAGCGACCTCTTTCGCCGACACTCCGACCTGAAGGTTGCTGACCCTATCAAGTCTATCTGCGACTTGCACAAGGTATTCGTAGCATGCACAGGCATTGTTGAGACCCTCGACCACTTTTACGGTTGGGGGCAGCTCCTCCTTGCCGATTTTGACGATGTAGATAAGAACATGGTAGATGCCAAACTGCTCTTTGCCAATCTGAGTGACATCCATGAACTCGACGATGTTTCTTATCTCACAGACTATCAGAAAGCAATGATCAAGAAATTCTTCAGCAATTTCTCTGATGATCACAATACAGAACTGAAGAAGCGATTCCTGCAGTTATGGTCACATTTCTACGATATCTACGTAGGATTCAACCAGAAACTTGCCGAACAGCAACTGGCTTATGAAGGAGCACTCTATCGCAAGGTAGTAAACGATGAAGATATAGACTTCCATTACAAGAAGTATCTCTTCATCGGTTTCAATATGATGCAGATCGTAGAACAGACACTATGCGACCGACTGCTGAAACAGGACAAAGCCCTTTTCTACTGGGATTACGACAAGTACTATATGGAGGGACAAAATGAAGCCGGCCACTACATCCGTCAGTATCTGAAGCACTATCCCAACGAACTTGCCAGCTATCCGCAGAAAGACATCTACGACAATATGTCGAAGAACAAGGATATCACCTACATATCTGCACCAACAGAGAACATCCAGGCCAGATACGTAAACGCCTGGCTCAAGGAGCACAACCGCTACAAGATGGGGCGCAATGTAGCCATCGTACTGAGCGACGAAAACCTCTTGCAGAGTGTGATACATTCACTTCCGGAAGAGGTGAAAAGCGTCAATATCACGATAGGTTATCCTTTGCAGCAAACACCTTTCTACAGTCTCATCCAGCAGCTCATCCAGTTGCAGGGAACAGGTCATCCACAGCATAGCGAGACCTACCGTCTTCATTATGTGCTCACAGCATTGCGCCATCCCTATACGAGATTCATCAGCTCCCGGTATACCGACCTGCTTGAAAAGCTGGAAGAGCAGAAACGCTTCTACCCATCGCGCGATTTCCTCAGCATGGATGGAGACGAAGGACTATCCCTGCTTTTCAGAAACCTGGAAGAGCAGACGGCAGAAGCCACGCAAAACAGCTACAACAAGCAACTCATCAGCTACTTGCTTGATATTCTGCGCATGATAGGAACCCAGGCAAAGGATTTGAATGATCCGCTATTCCACGAATCACTCTATCGCACCTATACCCTACTCAACCGCCTGCAGGAACTCATCACATCCGGCGACCTAGAGGTAGATACCATCACTCTGGAGCGACTGATACAGCAGCTCATCCAGACCACAAGCATACCATTCCATGGCGAGCCGGCAGAAGGAATACAGGTAATGGGTGTACTCGAAACCAGAAACCTCGATTTCGATCATATTCTGGTTCTATCCTGCAACGAAGGCAAAATTCCAAAGGGTGTGAACGATTCTTCATTCATCCCTTACTCCCTGCGCAAGGCTTACGGTCTCACCACCGTAGAAAACAAGGTGGCCATCTTTGCCTACTACTTTCACAGTATGCTGCAGCGTGCCCACGACATCACGCTTACCTACAACAATGCTACGGAAGATGGTCAATCGGGCGAGATGAGCAGATTCATGCTCCAGCTGATGGTAGAAAGTCAGCATCCTATCGTTCGCAAGACCCTCATCGCTGGTCAGAAACCCCTTCGCCCGGCATACGACGAAGAGCCAAAGACCGAAGAAGTGATGAAGGTACTTGACGACGTAAGAATGCTCACACCTACTTTTCTCAATACATACCAGAGATGCCAGAAGCAGTTCTATTATAAATACGTAAAGGGGTTGCTGGAACCGGATGAAATAGATGAAGACGAAGTAGATAACCGCATCTTCGGAAACATTTTCCATCGGGCAGCCGAACTTTTCTACTATGGCTTTGCCAGCAAGAGCGATATCCAGACAGATGAGAAAGGAAAGCAGCAGCTCATCCGCCCAATCGTCATCACAGCAGACATCCTGGACCAGGCTATGAAGGATAAGATGCTGGTAGATAGACTGGTAGATCAGGCCTTCAGAGAAGAGCTCTTCAAGGTAGGCAACAACGACTATCATCCGAAATACAACGGATTGCAGCTCATCAACAAAGAGGTAATAGCCAGCTATTTGCGACAGCTCATCTCCATAGACAGACGCCAGACACCATTTACCATCATCGGTATGGAATTGGTAGTTTCAGATACACTGAAAGTCAACACAAGCAGGGGCGAAAAGCAGTTCAAGATCGGTGGTTTCATCGACCGTCTGGATGCCATTTCTCCTATATCGAACATCTCTGAACGCATCAGAGTCATCGATTACAAGACGGGAAGAGCACAGACAACCCATCCTAAGGATATAGATGAGATGTTCTCGGCAACTCCCCAGGCACTGAGCAAGCATACGGATTATTATCTGCAGGCTTTCCTCTACTCGATGATCATCAAGAACAGCAAAAGATACAATTCTGCCCAGGACCCCGTGTCACCAGGCTTGCTGTTCATACAGAATGCAGGCTCAGAAGACTACGACCCAACCCTTAAACTAGGCAGGGAAAAGATAGAAGATATCACACCGTATGAAGAAGACTTCATGGCGCATCTCCGCAGTCTGATTGCCGACATCTACAATCCCGCATTGCCACTGCGTCCTACCAGCGACAAGAAACGCTGCGAGTATTGTCCGTACGCCGGACTATGCAAATAGGTATTGCAGAATGTTAAAATGAGAAATATTTGGGAGCAAAATTTGTTTCTTCAAATATTTCTCTGTATTTTTGCAGTAGAGAGAGCACACTACGCAATCACGCAAGAGTTTCTCTCGGCAGAAAATTGCATCATAAACATCATTCATGAATTAAAAGACCCAAAGGAGATATGACAGAGAAAGAAATCAATAAGTTGGTAAGCGATAACATCAACTACGTAAAATCGGTAGCCAACCACTATCGTGGTAATGGTGTTGACTTCGATGACTTGGTTAGCGAAGGAACTTTGGCGATGCTCACGGCAGCTCAAAAATACGATGCCGAACGCGGTTCGCAGTTTGTGGCTTATGCATCCCCTTTCATTCGCAAGGCGATGCAGCAGACAATCGACAAGCAGGCAGCACTCTATCGTGTACCAAAGGATCAGAAAAAGCATGCTCCACGCAATGCTGCAAAAGCTGTCTCCATCGATGCCCCTATCAGTGAGGGAAACAAGTACACCCTACTCGACATCCTGATCAACAAGGATGCCCAGCCGGCAGACGACAATACGGCTTTCTCCCAGATGCTCAACGACTTGGAACGTTGCGTTAGAGAACTGGAAGAACGCGACCGCATAGTCATCTCTAAGTTCTATGGTATAGGAATGGCACATGAAACACTGGCAGAAATTGCAGAAGACCTGCAGCTGAAACGAGAGCGTGTACGCCAGATCAGAGACAAGGCGATACGCCAGATATCAAAGAATACAACCAGTAAGGTGCTCAAGCATTTTTTAAGAAAATAAAGTCAGATGATGATCTCTCTTAAATGCCAGCGAATACAGATTGTAATACAAAATAAAAATGGCTGTACAAGAAACTGTCCTGTACAGCCATTTTTATATGAGCGGCATTGCTTCAATAATACGCAGTTACTTATGCTGTGAATGTTCGAGGCGATACTGACGTGGGGTTATGCCCAGACGCTTGTAAAAGTTTGCATAGAAACTTTGACGAGTGCTGAATCCAGCCATCTCACTGATATCTTCCACGCTCATCTTTGCGTAGCGCTTATCTGTGAGCAGCGACATTGCATCGTTCACACGATAATCATTAACCAACTCTGAATAATTCTTGTGGAATCGAGTTGCACACACTGCTGAAATATAACGAGAGTTCGTGCTCAGGTCCTCAGCCAACTTCTTAGAGTTGTACTCAGGATCCTTGTATTTTCTCTCCGTTACAATCAGACGGATAATCTCATCACGGAGGCGGTCTTTAGTCTCCTCACTCAGCAAGGTTTGATATCTTGCTGACTTCTCTTTTTTGGGTTGAATGTTATACTTAGCCATAATGCGTAATAAATTAATACAACAAAGATACGGCAAAAATCTCGAACTACCAAATTTTTTACCACTTTTTTGAAAAAAACTATAAAAATAAGATAGCAATGTCGAAGATTTGTCAAATTACCGGAAAGAAAGCCATGATTGGCAACAATGTTTCACACTCTAAGAGAAGAACCAAAAGAACTTTTGATGTGAACTTGTTTACAAAGAAATTCTACTATGT
>ERZ1027255.265-NODE-265-length-19036-cov-6.116854_pt1 | contig 19036 bp, 18 predicted proteins | sample MGYA00519261_ERZ1027255 | MGnify/ENA primary metagenome ERZ1027255 (study PRJEB26926, sample SAMN06164399) | human gut metagenome | biome: ENVO:00009003; feature: ENVO:2100002; material: ENVO:00002003 | host: Homo sapiens | place: USA | collected 2012 ...
GAGATGACGTCGAGTCTCGTGGGCTCGGAGATGTGTATAAGAGACAGGTTCTATGATGGACTATACAATTGCTTCTGTTATGGAAACTCCCATTATGGATGTGTTTAAATACAAGCAGTCTCCTGAGTTTGAGAACAAGGAGGCAAAGCCTGAATATGAACAGTAAGTAGTTAAAATTAATAGCGATATGAGCAATTCCGAGAACATCGTAATGGGTTTTCCTGAACCGGTCAAGATGGCTCGGGGCGTTCTGTTGCCTTTATTGAAAAATTTGAAATCCAAAAAACAGCCATTATGCTCGCGATAGAGTCGTGGCCGTTTTTTGGCTTTTTTGTTTAACGATATTATTATGACAGAGATTCAGAGACGGCTGTCTGAAACGATGGCCGGACTGCCCGGAAACGTAACGCTGGTGGCGGTCTCAAAATTCCATCCAGTGTCTTCTTTACAGGAGGCTTATGATGGCGGAGCGCGAATCTTCGGGGAGAGTCGCGCACAGGAGTTGGTGGCAAAGCATGAGGTTCTTCCAACAGACATAGAGTGGCATTTCATTGGACATCTGCAGCCCAACAAGGTTAAATATATTGCTCCATTTATTTCATTGATTCATGCAGCAGATTCCCATAAGCTATTATTGGAGATTGACAAGCAAGCACGCCGTTGTGATCGCGTCATTCCTTGTTTGCTCCAACTTCATGTCGCTCAGGAAGATACTAAGTTTGGGTTTACGGTTGATGAGTGCAGAGCATATCTTGAAAGTGGCGAATGGCGTGAACTCCATCATGTGAATATATGTGGCTTGATGTGCATGGCATCAAACACGGATGATGAAAACCGCATACGTCGTGATTTCCACACTGCCTATGAATTTTACAAAGAGGCCAAGTCGCTCTACTTTTCGGACAGGCCGGAATTTTGTGTACGTTCATGGGGGATGAGTGGCGATTACAAGATTGCGATTGAAGAGGGAAGTACGATGGTCAGAATCGGAACCCACATATTTGGAGAGAGAGAATATTAAAGAATAAAGGTTAGCGCTGCTGTTTGCAAACTGAAAATGCCATGAAAAGGTGCTATATCATGACTTTATGGAGTGCTCTGAAAAAAATAATAGCAGGCATGAAAAAAATAGCGCAAAAGCTTTGGTGGTATAATAAAAAGTTGTAACTTTGCACTCGCAATCAAGAGAGATAGCGAAGTTAAAATAAAGAGAACACAATGGTGCGTTAGTTCAGTTGGTTAGAATACATGCCTGTCACGCATGGGGTCACGGGTTCGAGTCCCGTACGCACCGCCAACTGGCTCCTTAGCTCAACTGAATAGAGCATTTGACTACGGATCAAAAGGTTATAGGTTTGAATCCTATAGGAGTCACTTCTCTATTTCTGAAGTTTTTCTTCAGAAGGAAAATTATAATGTGGTATCTGCAAAAACGCAGATACCACATTTTTTTTGTTGTTCTGTGGTTTGATTTTAAAGGAGTATTTAAAAATCTTTAGACCTATCAATCTCCTAATTGGATATTACGACAATCGCGCCAGAAGCCAGGGGGATATCGGTATAAATCCACTACATCGTGTAAGCGACATGGCAACACCTAATGAAACATGGTGCAACGTCCCCAATAAATCAATTTCTATATTTGTTAGCGAACGCCGTCCCAGATGCGACCGTATCTCGCCCCAGACGCGTTCGTATCTCCTCCCAGATGCGTTCGTTTCTCGACCTAGATGCGGTTGTATCTCGTCCCAGATGCAGTCGAGTCTCCTCCCAGATGCGCTAAAAAGCATAGGCCTTGAAATACGAGGAATAATGTGGCTAACATCAACTGTCGTAGCAAGGAAACGCTGACAAAGAAAACTTCTGAGGAATGCCGTTTCAAAATCGACAAGACTTTATTTGAGGATGAAGATTCACGCTCCTTCTAAATTTCAAAATAAAACAAATCCATCTTATTAATTAAACCACATAAAATTTCACAACAATGGCTGAATTTAACAACAAGAAAGCAAACGAGATTATGAACGGAGTTATCGATTTCGACACAAACGATTTCGCCCAGTGTCTTAACCAAATGGCTCTCGTAAGAGAAAACGTTTATCAGATTCTCAGTAAGACTTACCCAGAAGAGGAGGTTGAACGCATGATGGATAATTTCAATTTTGATTTCCATTTCGGCAAGTTGGTAGAATCGCTTGGCTCGCTTCAATGGGAGCAAGTTAAGCAAAAGACGTTAGTCGGCTAAGCAAAGAGAATGCGGCACGCTGGCGGATTAGCTGGCGTGTCGCATTGCTCTTAAAATAATCAACAGGAAATAGTGTAGGCTACAGCATAATTTACTACATTTGTGCTATAATCATTAAGGATAACAATTAAATATGTATGTTATGGAAACTATTCTTGACCACAATATGACGGAGGAGGAACGCCACGCACTTATAGGTAAGCGTTCTGATGAAAGATTTCTCCATTGTTTAGACGAAAATTCTTCAAATTTATTCTTAGCAGAGCTTTATCATTTAAGAGGAAATGAAGAAAAAATGATGGAGTATGTTAACAAGTTACCTAATTACATGAAATATGATTTTTTGAGACTATTATCACCCTTAGATTAGTTTTAAGTAATCATTGAAGTAATTTTTTTCTTTGCCTAAGTTATTTATTATCTCTTCATAGTCTATCATGGATAGTTTATTCTTGAAAATTCTATTATGTAAAACATTGAAGAAATCATCATAGTAAGTGTCATCTAACATCTTGCCTATCTTCTTAGTTGCAACGCCTTGGCCAATGCCAAAATGCTTGAGCAAAGTTTGGAAATTGACTGAATTGTTGTAATAGCCAATTCCGTTTTTTCTTATCTCCTTATGATGCGTAGCCCTTCCTCCGAATTTTACAACGAACTGAGGGTAGGTCTGTCGTGCGTAAAACTCATTTAATGTCTCCATCAACGGAACAGCACTACTAACCCTACCATTTTCCCAAGCCTTTGAATGACAATGCAAAAATTCATGCCAAATGGTCTCCATTGCGGTTTCCTGCATTAAAGTCATTTCTTTGTTATTCGCAATAGAGTGAAATGCTCCCTTCAACTCCTTCATCATATTAAAACCGTTTATTTCCTTATTTGAGAAATAGAACTTAAAGCCATTGCGCAATCTCTCAGTTCCAGCCACCTTATCGCAGCTAAAGACAATGTCCCTTATCGGTTTTGGAAAGAAAGTACTATTATTGTCAATGAACGAATACAAGACTTTTTTGACTTGCTCGTCCGTCATCATTCCTTTTGGCAGCACGCTGGCATCAATCTTAACGAGATTGCTTGAAAGGCTATAATCTATTTGTTGAGCATAATTGTCACCAAGCCGCACGCCCGAAAACCTTTCAACTTGCACCCTGTTTTCACGAACAAAATAAGGCAGCTTATTACGTTTGGCTGCATCAAAAAGTTTTTCTTGATTAGACTTGCACCAATTCTTGAATGCTTTCGGATAATCTTTCACGCGGTTTGGTGAAACATATCTATTGTATTCAGCATCCGACATCGCGCGTAGCTTTTTCCACTCTTCACTATTTCTGTCGGCACCGTACTATCATGTCACTTTTCGACCTATCAAAAGACCAATTTTAATTTGGGTGGCGCATTGACGAAGTACGGAGTTTAACTCGTACGTCTTTTGGTTGATAAATGTGACCTGAATGGGATGCTTATAGAACGCCTACTTATTTTGTCGTTATTGTCGTAGGGCAAAAAAAAGATGTGTATCGCTAAAGATAGGATACACATCTTTTTTTGTTGTTTAAAGGAGCATTCCTTAAAAACGGAATGAGTTTTAGGAATACTCTCAACGTTTTTTTGAGAGGCTTGTTGCTCTTATTTCACGGTCAAGGCACGTTTTATGATGTCGGTCAGCGCTGCATAGTGGTCGCGTGTTGCTTGATCGGCGGCGCGTGCAACTTTCAGACGTGAGGAGAGCGTCCGTAACGCGCTCAGCATGTTGGCGTGTGTTGGACTTGTGATGTCTCCGCCTTTGTAATATCCAACGAGCGTTGTCACGTATGTCGTTTGCAAAGCTCTTCTGTATTCAGTGGTCTTAGCACCGCTTGCTGTTTCCTTGAACAACATGTTGGTCAGGTCTTTCAGATAGTCGTTCAGCGGATATTCGGGTGTCATTTTCTCAAGTCGTGACGATTTGAGGAGATGTCCCATCACGTTGCGTCCGACTCCGATGGTCAGGACTTGCGGATTTGCCATCAGGCGGTTCATGTAAGGCACATCAATGAGCCATGTCGGTTCGGTGAATATATGTCGGTTGATGTAATCGAGCGCGTATTTCTGTTTCTCGCGTGAGAGGTTGGTGAATACAGCTCCTGGTTCGTCCACCGTTTTATAGTCTTTGTAGACGCCTGCAATGTTTTCTGCCACGTGGTTGGCGTAGCGGTTAAACTGCGTCAAGACTTGGTCGTACATTGACGAGAGGTTTTTGCCGTAGATGTCATTGCTTTCATAGGTCCATTCAGGGAGCTGCTTGATGATGCGTTTCAGGTTTAAGATACCATATTCGCTTGCTTTCACAGCATCGTCTCCCAAGTCTTCTCTTTGGCAGCGTGAGTCGTTTGTCGTGTTGGTTTCCCCGTCGCCAAACCAGAGACGGCGGTTACCCCGCAGCGTTTCGCTGGTCATCTTTTCCAGTTCCCAGTGGTCGCTTTCAGCGTCGTAGGCATTCCACATCGGCGTGTATCCCCATTTGATGGCCCAGCAGTCGTAGTCACCGATGCGGGGGAACATTCCGGCGTGCGTGATGCTGTCTTCCGGTTGTGCCACGTAGTTGAATCGGGCATAGTCCATGATAGACGGCGTGTGTCCGTTGGCTTCCAGCCAGGCTCTGTTTCTCAGACTGTCGACGGGCACTGTGCTTGACGAACCGAAATTGTGGCGAAGTCCCAATGTGTGTCCAACTTCGTGTGACGACACGAAGCGGATGAGCTGTCCCATGAGTTCGTCGCTGAGTTTCATTTTGCGGGCTTCGGGGTCAACACATCCAGCCTGAATCATATACCAGTCGTGGCAGAGTCGCATCACGTTGTGATACCATCCGATGTGTGATTCAATAATTTCGCCCGTTCGTGGATCGTGAATTTGCGGTCCGTAGGCATTTTCAATGGGCGATGCATAATAGCGGATAACAGAGAAGCGGGCGTCTTCCATCGACATGCTGTCGCAGCCGACAGGCCATTCTTTAGCCATGATTGCGTTTTTGAATCCGGCGTGTTCAAATGCCTTTTGCCAGTCGTTGACACCTTGGATGAGGTAGGGGCGCCACTTCTTCGGCGTTGCGGGGTCGATGTAGTAGACAATTGGTTTTTTGGGCTCCACCAGTTCGCCGCGTTTCATTTTTTCCATGTCGGTGCTGTCTTTCGGCTCCAGACGCCAGCGGGTGATGAAACGCATTGTTTCAGAGCGCTGCTGATTGTCGGCAAAGACATAGTATCTGTCAGAGAAGTAGCCAACGCGTGGATCGAAGAGGCGTGGAATCATGGGGTCTTTGGGGAGGAGAACAAAGGAGATGTTGAGTCCCAGGGTGACACGTCCCGTGTTTGAGCCAGCAATGGTGCTGGTGGTTGAAGTCATCCATGTCTTCACCGTTCTGATTTCCGTGTTTAAGGGGAATGTCTTGATGCTTTCAATGTATGATGCTTGCGGCATGTATCCTTGCAGGCCAAATTCTTTTTTGATGTCCCGACTGACACCCAGGGCAGGGTTATCTTCATTGAAGAATGACGTGACTTTGACCAGATAGTGTCCGTTTCTGTGTCCTTCAATCTTGAAGGTGCCGATGATGGGGTTGTTGTTGCTCGTTTTGACCGCGCGGTCGATGGCGTCCATCGAATTTCCCATGTTGACCATGAGGTCAGACCTCAGCAGCATGACATTTCCTGGTGCTGGTTCCCAATAAACGGTTTGCTGGTTTACGGATTCGCCGCCATATTTTCCCGTCCCTGCCGGTGTAGAGGTGAAACGCACCGTGGCCAGGAAGCGTCTGGAGAGTAGGGAATCTGGGATGTCGAAAAAGTAGTCGGCATCACGTCTCAACACGCCAAAAAGTCCCTCTTGTCCGCTTGTGAAGGCAGATTGCGACTTCGTGGTGGTTGCAGCAGGTTTTTTTGACGGTTTCTTGTCCGCCATTGCTGTGCAACACATGGTGGCTCCGAGAAGCACCAATAAAAATGACTTCTTCATTTTTTGAGATTAGGTTTTGTGTGGTGTTATTGGTTAAGTGTTTTTGTAAATGTTTCGTAGGATATTTCCAAACGGCTCAATTCATAATTTTGGAGTTTCAGTGAGAATTGTCCAGGTAGGTCTTGCAGGTCAAAATAATGACGCATGATGCTTGCCATGTTGTATGCCCGTTTGTTGTCTTTCTTCAGCAGGACGATGTAGTGGTGTCGTATCAAATCCTTGTTTTCTTCCTCTTGCCGCAGGTTTTGAAACAGGAGGAAGTAGCAGAGATCGGTTTCTGCACGCTGAAGAGCGTTGAGCCGGAATTCTGTGTCTTTGGCAAATTCGTCAAGCAGGATGTCGGCATCTTCGCGGCGACTTGTGACCGGGAGCAGGCTGTCTAATATTTTCCGGCAGTCAATGTCAGAACACCCTGCAGAGAATTGGTGGAGACGTTCGTCTTTCAGGTTGAGCAACGCTTTGGCATGCAGTTTGGCTGCGGCTTTCAGAAATGTGCCTAAATAGGCTTTTGGCTTTTGTGGCACGATGTCGAAGAAAAGTGTCATGAAAGCCGACGGGTTCGTCATGGCAGGCAATAACTCTTCTGCAAGCATGTAGCTCGCCGTTCTGAATTCGCTGTGGCTCAACTGGTTCAGCAGACAGGATAACGCTGAAGAGTCGGCCTCTGCAACCAATGGCTGCAGGCGTGCAGACAAGCGGCTGTTGTGTCGGTGGACGTTGGTCATTGGGATGTTGGCTTTTGGAGGTTGACTCTGCTATCGGTTTACTTTTTTTATTCCGCCTTGTTTCTCTTTTCGAGCAACACGACATTCTCAACGTGGTGCGTCTGAGGAAACATGTCGACAGGTTGTACTTTTACGACACGGTATGCCTCGTCAAGGAGCGTCAGATCACGTGCTTGCGTGGCAGGGTTGCAGCTCACATATACGATGCGTTTTGGCTCTGCAAAGAGAATTGTTGAGATGACGTCGGCGTGCATGCCAGCACGTGGAGGGTCGGTGATGATGACATCTGGGCGACCATGCTCGTTGATGAAATCCTGTGTGAGGATGTCCTTCATGTCGCCAGCGTAGAACAGAGTGTTGTTCAGGTGGTTTAATTCTGCATTCACCTTGGCATCTTCAATGGCTTCCGGGACATATTCAATGCCGATGACTTTTTTTGCCTGATGAGCCACAAAGTTGGCGATGGTTCCTGTTCCTGTGTATAAGTCGTAAACGAGTTCGTTGCCCGTCAAGCTCGCAAATTCTCTGGCCACTTTATACAATTCGTATGCCTGCAAGGAGTTTGTCTGGTAAAAACTTTTCGGACCGACCTTAAAGCGCAGATTTTCCATTTCTTCGTAGATGTGGTCTGTTCCAAAATATGTGCAGACGTCCAAATCGCCAATTGTGTCATTGCATTTCGTGTTGTTTACATAAAGCAGAGAGGTCACCTCTGGGAATGTTTTGTGGATGAATGCAAGCGTGTCTTTGGCCTGGGCCTCTTCTTCAGGTGTGTGTATGCAGAATTGCATCAGCAACATCAATTCGCCTGTTGTTGATGTGCGAATCATCATGTTGCGCAGCAGTCCCTGTTGGGCGCGGTAGTCAAAGAAGGAGAGATTGTTTTCAAAAGCATATTCGCGGATGGCGTTGCGCAGGCGGTTGTTGATGTCTGTCATCAGATGGCATTCTTCAATGTCCAGAATTTTGTCGAAGGCTCCCGTGATGTGAAACCCAACGGCGTTCATATTGTCAAACACCTCGCCTGAGGCCACCTGCTCGTTTGTCAGCCATTTTTTGTTGCAGAATCCAAATTCTAGTTTGTTTCGGTATTCTTGTGTTTTCTGGCTTCCGAGAATAGCGTTGATTTCCGGCAGTTCCACCTTGCCAATTCTCCGCAAGGTTTCTTCAACCTGTTTCTGCTTGTGGTGTAGTTGCAGTTCGTATGGCAGAATCTGCCATTTGCAACCGCCGCATACTCCAAAGTGCGGGCAGAATGGTTTTGCGCGGTCGGGGGAATACTGGTGGAAGTTGACGGCTTCAGCTTCTGCAAAACTGTGTTTTTTGCGGCGGATTTGAAGATCGACAACATCTCCAGGTATGACAAACGGAACGAAAACGGCCAGGCCGTCAACTTTTGCGATGGCTTTTCCTTCTGCTGCGATGTCAGTGATAGTTATGTTCTCGAGTAGTGGTAACGGCTTTTTCTTTCTTGCCATGTTGGTAGAATTTATTTGTTATGTAAGTTGGTTGGCAAAACTGTTTGGCAGGATTCCTTCCGTGCTCTTTTGTAAATCCAAAGCAGGAAGTGCTTCTGTCTTATGAATCATAAAAAAACAATTTCGCGTTCCATTACTTTTGCTTGGTGCGACTTTAAAACTGTGTTTTTTGGGGCTAAATGACAGGCGTGGCAGCAGAGTTTTTAGTTTCTGACCACGTGATTCATCAGAATCCCCCCTTGAGAATGGCGTATGCCTTATACAAGCCCAATTCTCCCGCTTTGCTGAGGTCTTGACGTGCTTTGTCTTTTTCGCCTTGTTCGAGCAAGAGCAGTCCGCGGTTATAGTAGGCTTCTGCAAACATTTTGTCGGCCTTTATGGCTTCTGAAAAATGTTTGATGGCCTGTTTCGTGTCTCCCGTCTTGGCTTCGATACATCCTAAATTATATAGAGCATATTGGTTGGGCAGTTCCGTGCTGCTTGCCAACTCCTTCAATATTGTTGCGGCCGCGTTGAGTGTTGCCTTGTTGCCAGCAGCCAGTCGGTCATCAGTCAAATAACCTCCCCTTTGGTTTGCGTTGGGGGCGATGGCCGGTGTGGTAGATGGTTGTGAAGCCAGAAACTCGAAATATAAAATTGTGGCTTTTTGGATGTCAAGCACAAATTTCATTTTGGCATTGCTGTTGGCGTCAGACGCTTTCTGCAGCAGTTTGTTGGCCAAAGGGTAATCATATCTGTCTGAGGCAATCACCGACTGTGCAAACAGGCTGTCGGATTCAGATTTGAAACGCTTGCAATTAGTTATCCTGTCGGCCTTTTGGCTTTCATCGGAACTGCTGTGTGCGTATTCCGCAGAGAATTCAAGTGGTGCAACACCTGCCATCTTTTGCGAAATCTCAGCCGCTTGTTCAACGAAGGCAACAGACCGGTATCTTTTGTTGGCAGCCGGAGCATTGAAGGTGAACAAGAATGGGCGGATCAGCGTCTTGTCGGTCGCTTTGTTCTGCACACGTCCAAACAAATCAGCAGAGAGCATCCTTCCGTAGGCCGATCCTGTGGAGTCGTTGTCGGCATCCTCAACGAGTTCTTGGTATTTGTCGAGGCTGTGGTCGTTGTTTTGTCGCCAACGCTTGACGGGATAGCGACGTGATGATTTGCCGAAGAACATGTCTAAGTTGGCGCGTGCCACAACACTTTCATCGTTGAGCGCACCGCGCACGTCTCCGTATTTCCTGCGGCATTCGGCACGGGCATAGTAGCCATAGGTGAAATTGGGAAACTGCCGTATGATTTCAGTGAAATCAGCCGCAGCTCCGCGGTAGTCTCCCGTTTCTTTTCTCAGTAGGGCGCGGTTGTAGATGGCCATGACATTGTCGGGTTCCTTGTTGATGACAAACGAGAAATCGTCGATGGCCTTGTTGTTGCTCCCAACCAAGGCCAGAAGAAGTCCGCGGTTGTAGTGTGCCACGAAATGCTGCGGAACGAGGCAAATAGTTTTGTCGTAATCTGCAATGGCGTCTCCAAACAGGTTCATCCCGTGGCGGGCCAGGGCACGCGCCAGATAGCATTCGTAGTTGTTTGGCTGTAGTTTTATGGCGATGGAAAGACACGAATCGGCTTCCTCATAGCGTTTTTTTTCAAGAGCATATCTTCCCTTAAACGACCATCCATCGGCATTCTCAGGATTCATTTTCAAGAGCTTGTCAATGTAATTGATGCCCTGTACGGTGTCTTTTTGCGCTAGAGAAATTTGTGCTTTTATAGCGTAGGCTCTGTAGAAATTCGGTTTGAATTTGAGCAGTGCGTCAATATCTTTCAGCGCTTTGTCATATTCTTTGAGTTGCAGATGGCATAGTCCGCGGTTGTATAATGCCCCCTCGTCTTGTGGTTTTTCTGCAATGGTTTTGGTGTAGTCTTCTGCCGCCTTACCGTATTGTTCGAGGCGGATGCGGCAAAGACCACGCAACTGGTACACTCCAATTTGAAACGGGTTTGCGTTGATGGATTTCGTGCAGTCTTCCTCCGCTCCCGTGTAGTCATCAAGGATAAATTTGGTGTATGCACGGAAGTAATAAGGCTCCCACAGAAATGGCTTGGCCTCAATGACCTGGTTGAAATAGTGGATGGCGGTCAGATAATCGCTTGAAGCCAGGGCACTCCTTCCCATGAAAACCACTTGGTCGGTGTTTATTTGCGATAAAAGCGGGCATACGGAGAAAAGCGCCGACGCAATGGTGGCAGTCAGACGTTTGCGCCACGTTGCCATTATCTGTTTGTTGGCCTTTGTCATGGAGGTTTTTCTAGAAGGATGAAACACAGGAATCGTTTTTGTTCCCTACTTGCATAAAGGCAATGGCTGAGTGCCACTGCCTTCGCAATATTGGTCGGGGGTTAGGGAAGTTGAACAAACCGTACAGGATTTCAAATATTTTCTGTCGACTGACTTGCATTCGCCCAACGGCGATGCTGGAACTAAGACTCCAGGGTGCGTCAGTCTGATGCGGGTGCCAGCCTGTTTATTTCGCGCCCTTCGTCTTGTAGCTGCAACGCACCTTCCCTTTCAGCAGGGCAGAAATTTTGCTTTTGATCATTTGCTTGCGCAGGGCAGACAGGTGGTCGACAAAAACGTGTCCGTCAAGATGGTCAAACTCATGCTGCATAACGCGGGCCAAGAATCCTTCAACCCATTCATCGTGAGGATTTCCCTGTTCGTCAATATATTTGACATGAACGCGTGTTGGGCGGCGCACTGGTTCGTGAATGCCTGGCAGGCTCAAGCAGCCTTCTTCCATTGATTCCGTTTTGCTGTTGTCCGTTTCAATGATATAGGGGTTGATATAGGCGTGGCGGAAGTCTTTGTATTCAGGAAAATCATCTTTCATGACATCGAGGGAAATTACCACCAAGCGGATGGCTTTGCCAATTTGTGGGGCGGCGAGTCCAACGCCGTCGGCGTGGTCCATCGTTTCAAACATGTCTTGGATGAGTTGTTGCAGTTCAGGATAATCCATGGTAATATCCTCAGCCGTTTTTCGCAACACAGGCTGTCCGTATGTGTAAATTGGTAAAATCATATTTCTTTGTTATACATATTTTCTTGGATATAAACCGGCTGGCAAAACCGGTGTTTGGGACACGTCACAGTTTGATTTACATCATTGAACTTCCCATGTATGATTGCAGAATCAGCGTCGCACTGATTTCGTCCACCAGCGCCTTGTTTTGCCTGCGTTTTTTTCCGAGTCCGGCGTCAAGCATCACTTGGTGGGCAATGGTCGATGTGAAACGCTCATCATAGCGAACGATGGGGAGGTTGGGAATTTCGCGTTCAAACGCTTTGATGAAATTGGCAATGCGCGCTGCGTTTTCAGACGGACAGCCGTTTAGCTGTGTCGGCCATCCAATCACGATTTTCTCAACATCTTCGCGCGCAATGTAGTCCTTCAGAAATTTCATGAGGTCTTTGGTGTCAACCGTTGTCAGACCGCCCGGAATGATTTTAAGAGAGTCTGTCACAGCCAACCCTGTGCGCTTTTTACCATAATCAATTGCAAGAATTCTACCCATAGCGTGCAAAGTTATTCAAAACAAATCAGATAATGTGCTTTGGCGGTAGCGATTTTTCAGTATCCCCTTATTCTCTTGTCAAAAAATCACATTTGCCAGCGTTGTTTTGGGTGCCAGCGAGGAATGTTGCCGCCTTTTTTAGTACACCTTCAGTTGCTTCAAAACGCTTCCATCAAGGAGTCTCAGCGACAGGACGCCGTCTTCGAGCGTGGCGAATGTTGACGGGTTGCCACCCTTGGGGAATGTGGGCGACCCTGTGTTGCATATAGCAGGGCCTCCGTTTTCAGAAGGATTGATGCCACACAAATGTGTGTGGCCGTAGAAAAATACCTCACAACTGCCCTTTGGGGGAAGGTTGCTTTCGTTGACGATGTGTCCGTGTGTGAGGAAGATGCGGTGTTTCCCATCGGCAACGATGGCGTAGGTGCTCATAATGGGGAAGGGAAGGAGCATTTGGTCGACCTCGCTGTCGCAGTTGCCTCTGACGGCAACGATGTCTTTCTGGTATTTTGAAAGAATTTCAACCACACCTGGTGCGTCAAGTCCTTCTGGCACACCGTTGCGCGGACCATAGTTCAGCAAATCGCCGAGCAATAGGAGCATGTCATAGTGTCCATTATCGTAAAATTTCATGACCTTTTCCAAAATCGGACGTGAGCCATGTATGTCTGATAATATCAAGAATCTCATATTTTATTATAAATAGGTATTAAAGCATTTTTGCCTCATTTCTTTTTTTCAAGCGCAAGCAGTTCGTCTCTCAGTTGTGCGGCCTCAATGAAGTCCAGTCTGGCGGCAGCCTCTTTCATCGCCTTTCTCAGTCGCTCGATGCGCTCCTCAGTCGTCTCTGACTTCTTTTTCCCGTATGTGGCAGAAAAATCCTCTGCTGCAACATGCACAGTCCTTTCTTCCGTGCCGTATGGTTTGGGAGCGTTCTTTTGTTCGGCATCGTTCTGTCTCATCTGGGCCAGCTCGTTGGTCTTCACGTTCTTCTTAATGCCCTTTGGCGTGATGCCGTGTGCTTCGTTAAACTGGATTTGCTTCAGGCGTCGTCGTGCCGTCTCGTCGATGGTCAGTTGCATCGAAGGCGTAATCTTTTTTGCGTACATGATGACGCGTCCGTTGACGTTTCTTGCGGCGCGTCCTGCGGTTTGTGTCAGCGAGCGATGGGAACGGAGGAAGCCTTCTTTGTCTGCGTCGAGAATGGCCACCAATGCCACCTCTGGCAGGTCAAGTCCCTCGCGAAGTAGGTTCACACCGACCAGCACATTGTAAATCCCCGCCCGCAGGTCCTCCATGATTTTGACACGCTCCAGGGTGTCAACGTCACTATGGATATAGGCTGTTGATATGCCGTTTTTAAGCAGATATTCCGTCAGTTCTTCCGCCATTCGCTTTGTCAGCGTCGTCACCAGTGTTCGCTCGTCGTTCCCAACGGCCTTTTGAATTTCGTCCATCAGATCGTCAACGGGAAAGTCCGTCGGGCGCACTTCTATTTGCGGGTCAAGCAGGCCAGTTGGGCGAATAACCTGTTCGACAACAATGCCTTCGCTTTCATTTAGTTCATAATTGTCGGGCGTTGCACTGACATAAATCACCTGCTTGGCCAGTTCGCGAAATTCCTCGAATTTCAGTGGGCGGTTGTCCATGGCGGCAGGTAGGCGGAATCCGTAGTTGACCAGCGACTCCTTTCGGGAACGGTCGCCTCCATACATAGCACGGATTTGCGGAACGCTCACGTGGCTTTCATCAATGACAATCAAAAAGTCATCAGGGAAAAAGTCCAGCAAGCAGTAGGGGCGTGTTCCCGCTTCGCGCCCGTCAAAATATCGGGAGTAGTTTTCAATGCCAGAGCAGTGCCCCAGCTCTCTGATCATTTCAATGTCATAGCTGACGCGCTCTTGCAGTCTTTTGGCCTCAAGCGTTTTCCCCTCCTCTTCAAAGAGCGCCACCTGTTCCCTCAGGTCGTCTTGAATTTTTCGGATAGCCATTTCCTGTGTTTCCTTGGAAGTCAGGAATAGGTTGGCCGGGTAAATCTTATACTCCTCAAAATCCGCCAGTTTGTAACCGTTCAAGGCGTCAATTTCTTCAATGCCGTCAATCTCGTCGCCCCAGAAGGAAACGCGCAGCAGTTCGTCGGCATAAGCTAGATAAATATCCACCGTGTCACCTTTCACGCGGAAATTTCCAGCCTTTGGCGCCACGTCGTTTCGGGTGTATAAACTGGAAACGAGCTTTCTCAGCAAGACGTTGGGAGATACTTGCGCTCCCACTTTCAGTTCAATTACATTCTCATAGAACGCTGAAGGGTTTCCCATACCGTAGATGCAAGACACCGATGACACCACCACCACATCCTTGCGGCCCGACAAAAGCGCGGAAGTCGCTGCCAAGCGCAGTTTGTCTATATCTTCATTGATGGCCAAGTCCTTTTCTATATAGGTATCTGTTGAAGCGATGTAGGCTTCTGGCTGGTAATAGTCGTAGTACGACACGTAATATTCAACCGCATTTTCTGGGAAGAATCCCTTAAATTCAGAATACAACTGTGCTGCCAAGGTCTTGTTGTGGCTTAAAACCAATGTCGGTTTGCCCGCATTGGCGATAACGTTGGCAATGGTGAAGGTCTTTCCAGAGCCAGTGACCCCCAAGAGCGTCTGGGCAGGAACGCCGTCTGCAATGCCTTGCGACAGTTGCGCGATGGCCTCCGGCTGGTCTCCCATAGGGGCAAAGTCAGAATGTATCTTGAATTTATTCATCCTTGCTTAGGTGAGCGTTTTAATGAGGGTTAAGTAATTAATTGCGTTTTCCAGAAAAACGGAAATCGGGTGGTTTGGATTATTTCCTTACGTTGATTCTTCCATTATAGAATACCTCCATTATACACATGAAAAGCCTCCAGTTGCCAGTCTGTGAAAAATCCTGTTGTTGGCTTGTTCGCTACATCCCAAGCGTCTGGAGGTTGTGGTTTCCCATAATGCGGCTGCGGTCAACGTGGCCCTTGATGCCGTCAATGCTTCCCTTCGACGTGTACTGCCACATAATATAGTCGCGCCCGTCCAGCAACACTGGACTCTCCGACTGATATTTTGCAATCATCCAATGATAGTGGCGGAAAAGCCCCAGGAAATGGCGGTTGTAGAAATTCTGGTAGGAATAGAGCAATGGCTTTTTGCCGTAATACTGTTCAACCTTCTTGATTAGTTCTGTCAAGTCTCTGATGAACTGCTCCTCAGAAACGTTGCCACGGTGCTCAATGTCAATGATGGGGACAAGGTCCTGCTCCGCCGGCTTGATGTTTCTGACGATGTTGTTAAATTGCTCCTGCGGCGACACGCTGGCGCGGTAAAAATGATAGCTGCCAACGCTCAATCCAGCACGTCGGGCTTCAGTAAGGTTTCGCCGGTAGGTGTCGTCCACATAGTTGGCCCCTTCCGTTGCTTTGAGGTAAACGTAGGAGATGTTCGTGTTTCTAACCACGCGTTGCCAGTCAATGGTGCCTTGGTAATGCGAAACGTCAATGCCCTCTTTGTATTTTGTGTTGATATTTCCCTTATGCGTATAAAAAGGCATGCTTTGCGCAGCCAAGGCGTTGCGGTCTTGTATGGCCCGTATCGGCATGGCGTCGGGTTCAAGCATGGCGCCAATGTCTTCACGTCCATGTTTGTTGCGGTCTTTTTTTCTGCCAAAAGCGTCGTTGGGGGCCAGTAAAACAGAAAATAAGAGTGTGAAAATGAATATGTTTTGTGGCTTGGTCATGTTTTCTTGGAGATTAAAGCAATCACAAATTTACTCATTTTCTGATTATTGACTGATGGAAAAACATTAATTTACGTTACGAGGTGGTTGATTTTTGATCTGTATGTATTCTTTCTGCTTAAGTGGGGGAACTGTTGCGGAATAAGTGGGGGCGCAGAATGGCTGTGGTGCTTAAAGTTGGCATTCCGCGAACGAGGTTTTTGTTATGTATTTCTCGCTCCTTGTAATCAGTAAAAAATATGATAGTACGATGAAAAAACGAAGGCGGATGCAGCGATATCTGAAAGTTTGCAGCCCACATAGTAATTATTTTGTAAATTTGCATGCAGATAAATAGGGCGGTGTGCGCGTTTATGCCCCACCGGAAAAAGAAATCGGAATATTCTTAATGTTGATATGAATACACGTGAAGAAAAGTTGCAGGCCTTCGGACGTCTGCTGGATGTTCTTGATGAGTTGCGCGTTAAATGTCCTTGGGACCGTAAGCAAACCAACGAGAGCCTGAGGCCAAACACCATTGAAGAGACCTATGAACTTTGTGATGCACTCATGAAGCACGATGACGCCAACATCTGTAAGGAGTTGGGCGATGTGTTGCTGCATGTCTGTTTTTATGCAAAAATCGGTTCGGAGCATGGCGCGTTCGATATGGCGGATGTGTGTAACCATCTTTGCGACAAATTGATATTCCGTCATCCCCATGTCTTTCCGCCAGAGGGACAGGCGCAGGCAGACGTCAATACGGCGCAGGCTGTGAGCGAACAATGGGAATTGCTGAAACAGAAAGAGAAAGACGGAAACAAAACGGTTTTGAGCGGTGTGCCAGACGCTTTGCCGGCGCTGATAAAAGCCTATCGCATACAAGATAAAGCACGCAACGTTGGCTTTGACTGGGAAGACCGCACGCAGGTGTGGGACAAGGTGAAGGAGGAAATTTCCGAATTTGAAGTTGAAGCGAAGCAGGGGAACCAGGATGACATGGAGAAGGAATTTGGCGATGTCATGTTCTCACTCATCAATGCGGCCAGACTGTATAAGATAAATCCAGAGAATGCTCTGGAAAAGACCAACCGTAAATTCATCCGTCGCTTCAACTATCTGGAGGCGCATACGCTTAAGCAAGGTCGTCAGCTGACAGATATGTCGCTCGCTGAAATGGACGAAATCTGGAATGAAGCCAAGAAAGCAGAGCGTGCTGAAGACGCTGGAAACCAATGAGAAGACGAATTATCACTTGAGTATAAAATAAAATGGACAATATACGATTGCAGCCCGCAGAAACTTCCAATGAAGAGCGCTTGGTTTTGCGCACGGAAGGTCTGGTGAAAAAATATGGCAAGAGAACAGTTGTCAACGGCGTGTCTTTTGATGTGAAGCAAGGAGAAATCGTTGGGCTCTTGGGGCCGAACGGTGCAGGAAAAACCACTTCTTTTTATATGACAACAGGATTGGTCGTTCCCAATGGTGGCCGCATTTTTCTCGGCGACCAGGAGATAACGAACTTTCCAGTCTACAAACGTGCCAAGGCCGGAATCGGTTATCTGGCGCAGGAGGCTTCTGTGTTCAGGAAAATGAGCGTGGAGGATAACATCGCTTCTGTGCTTGAAATGACTGGTAAATCGAAGGAGGAACAGCGCGAATCGTTGGAGAGCCTCATTAAGGAGTTTCGCTTGGAAAAGGTCAGGAAAAACTATGGCGATCGTCTTTCTGGAGGCGAACGCCGAAGAACGGAAATTGCCCGTTGTCTGGCCATCGACCCTAAATTTATTATGCTCGACGAACCATTTGCCGGTGTGGACCCCATTGCTGTCGAGGATATCCAATATATTGTCTGGAAGCTTAAAGACCGCAACATTGGCATTCTCATCACAGACCATAACGTTGAAGAGACGCTTTGCATCACCAATCGCGCCTATCTGCTCTTTGAGGGGCGCATCCTTTTTCAGGGAACGCCAGAGGAATTGGCAGACAATCAGGTCGTCAGAGACAAGTATCTCACAAACTCGTTCAAACTGAGAAAGAAGGATTTTCAGAAATTGAGAGAGGGCTGACAGTGAGGTGGGGCGCTTGCTCCCAACTTTCGGGCGCTTTGGAGTGGAGAACGTGGCATCTGGATTTTTCTGAGAAAAATGGATTCAGACATCTGCTTGTCTATCCCGCAAGAATAATAGATGAAAGTAGCTTGCCGGCGAGCCCGGTAAAAAATATCATTCACAAACACACAAACAACACAAACTAAAAATGTCATTCTTACCCCTTTTAGGCTGGTGTGCGCTAACGGCCATGTCTGCCGACACAATAAGTGTCAACACGGCTCGTTGTACGCCTGCTATGGAGTTTCATGCTCCTTATCAAACAGATTCCTTGAATTTGCAGGGCAAACCATTCGACATCCAGAGTGTGATGAAGGAAAACGCTTCACTGATAGTGAAGGGCAATGACTTCAAAAGTCAGATTGTCAAAGGTACAATGTTGTCTGCTGGCTCGAAAAAGAATGTCTGCACGATGCAGGCTTTCCGTTTCGCATTGAATGCCGACCGCTTCATGAAGGTGTCGGTTTCCGTGCCCCATATGAGCAACAAACGCACCTATGTCAACGGCGAGGAAAAATCGCTTGGCGATTTGCAATTGACACCAGGACGCACAGAAATCACCATAGTCAATATGGCCAAGCCAGAGAGCCGCGACTCGTTTGTGGTCAATGTTACTGGCAAATCTTTGGAAGGATTGACAGTCGGCGAAGACCAGAAGAAGCTTTACACCGTCAAACTGATGAACGAGGGTGAACACTATAGTCAGGTGTCACTTTCTCCATCTGGACAATATCTCTTGACGGGGTATTACTATATGAAGCCCGATGGTTCGGCTGTTTACCGCTCAGTGCTAACGGATCTCAATGCGGAAAAAGATATCCTTCGCAGCAGCGCTTTTTTGCGTTATAGCTGGCTGCACCACAGCGACATTCTCTATTTCACGCGCGAAACTCCCAAGGGCATCGAAATGGTGAAGTTCCATCCGAAAACTTTGACCGAGGAAGTGGTGGCCACAAATCTGCCAGCAGGAGGCTTCACGCTTTCGCCCAAGGAAGATTACGCCATTTTCTCGCGTACGATAGAGGGGCGTAATGAACTCGTTCCTGGCCTCAAGCGCATTGAAGAACCCGACGACCGCATGGGTGGCTGGCGCAATCGCAACGCCTTATACCGTTATGATTTCAAAACCTGTCTCTTATACACATCTGACGCTGCCGACGAATAGCCTTGTGT
>ERZ1027255.278-NODE-278-length-18658-cov-5.801161_pt1 | contig 18658 bp, 12 predicted proteins | sample MGYA00519261_ERZ1027255 | MGnify/ENA primary metagenome ERZ1027255 (study PRJEB26926, sample SAMN06164399) | human gut metagenome | biome: ENVO:00009003; feature: ENVO:2100002; material: ENVO:00002003 | host: Homo sapiens | place: USA | collected 2012 ...
AGATACAAAACTATATCCACTTAATAAAATTGCAACCGAGTTTTCGGACTGACCCATACTTTATCCATTCTCTCTCGTAAAAAAATAAAATGAGGCACAATTACAATCAATCATGCCTCATTTAAAATTATCATTCAGAATCTATACTTACTTAACCTCCTCGAAAGTAAATTGCGCTAAGAATCAGTTATTTAGATAATATCGGTGCAAAAATGACTCATCTAAAGCATAGAAAATACAAGATGACACAGCTATTTTGTTTCTTGATTAGATGTGTCATTTCCCTCTTTTGACGAAGCCTCTTCATTTTCTTTATATTCTCTGAGTTCCTGCTCCACCATGTCAAGACGTTTTCTCAAATCTTCTACAGAAGGGAGTTTGTCTTTTATTTTTATTCCTTCATAAGTAGCCACACCCATAGGATTCTGTATGGTATCAAAAGCCCATTCAACTTTAGTTTGATCTTTTGACTTACAAAGCAAGAGACCAATGGTAGGGTTATCTTCTCGTTGACGGAGCAACTTATTGCATGCTGCCACATAAAAGTTCAGTTTACCTGCAAATTCAGGCTTGAAATCCACGACCTTTAGTTCAATGACAACATAGCAACGAAGACGAATGTGATAAAAGAGCAAGTCTGGAAAGTATCCCTCGTTGCCAACTACGAGTTCTGGCTGCCTCCCTACGAATGTGAAGCCACTTCCGAGTTCAAGCAAGAAACGAGTTATGTCTTTTGCAATTGCATTTTCCAAGTCACGCTCAGTATAACCTCTTTCCAATGTAAGGAAATCCAAACGGTATGGGTCCTTCAGAACATTCATTGCAAGTTGACTTTGTTGTGCTGGCAATTGGTTCGAGAAGTTTGTTATGGCATGACCATGCTTGCTGAAATCATCAGCCTCGATAACGTCTTCCAATTCACGTTTGCTGAGTCCTTCGTCTATAATACGTGCAATATAATAGAATGCTTCTTTGATGGATTTACACTTAGATGTAATGACTAAGTGATGTTTCCATGGCACTATTCCGAATATTGGCAACATACCATTGTTTTCTAAAATGTCAGATATCTTATCTTCCGAATAAATTTCTGCACCTAATTGGTGCAATTTTATAGGATTCTTATTTTCAGCCTCTTGTAATTTTGCACCTAATTGGTGCAAAATTTGTTTGTGCTCATCATCTGCCATATAAAACTCATACCATTCCTTCATGTAATAAAGGTTTCGCACAGAGAATCCTCGAATATCAGGAAAGGTGGCTCTAAGGTCAAGACAGAGTTGATTTACTACTCCAGAACCCCATCTCGATTCTGCTTTTTTTTGAACGATGTCACGTCCTAAAAGCCAATTGAACTCCAACGCACCGTAGTTAGCCTGCAGAGCCACACGGTTACGAATGTTCTGATAGCGATTTTTAATCTCTTTCAGCCATTTGATATAATCATTGTCTCCATGAAAATTCTTGGAGGTGACGAAATATGGTTTGTTCTTATCAATCATGCAAGTTGCTTATTTAAAGTCTGTTATTTTGTGGTAAAGAAGATTACTCCTCCCAATATGATAGCCAGGACAATATTCATAATCAAGCTATAATTCAATTTCGACTCAATCTTATTCAAAGAGTTTCCGAAAGTGTCTGTAGCTTCAGAAAGTTTTTGAGATGCAGAATTGGCAGAATCTATTACAGACTTGCGGTCTTTCTCAAAAGCAGCAACTTTTTGATTGTAATCTGCCCCAATGGCTGCAACAAGTTCTTTGACTTTTGTAGTCAAGTTTCCCAGTTGAGTCACATATTCGTATGTTGAATTGTGCAATCCATCATACGAAATTATAGTCCTTTCTACTTGCTTTCGAGCCGAGTCGATATTTTTAAGACCTTGCTCTAACTCCTTCAGGGAGTCATTGATTCTTTGGTCAATCATTTTTCTGTATATTTATTTTTGATATTACTAATTGCTTTTGCATGTTCTTCCAATTGGATTGCCAACAGGATTTTGTTTATGTATTCTTTATCTTTTAGAGCAGCATGCTTGATAAGAAGTTGCGTAAACTCATCTATCAGGGCAGACTTGCCTTCATCCATATACTGTTTATAAACAGCTTTATAATCATTATAGAGTTCATCCTCCAACATTTCATTTGTCTCTTGTCCAAGATATAGGATACAGAAAACATTGAGAAGGTTTAATACTGGATTCATTTCTGCAATGGCACGACGTATCAATCGGACAGCACCTTGAAGGTGTTTTATATTGTCCATTTGTGAGTCGTTATTTACAATTTCTGCATCTACGACTCTCATATACTTTCTCACAAGTCCAAAACTTGTAATCTCATCTTCGGAATGAACATCGTGATTTGTGTCATCTTTCAATGAGAAAAGCACATCCTGTTGCAAGTTGGAATCATATGTAACAAATCCCTCACGAGCATATTTTGAATTGAAGTAATAATAAATGAAGTCTTTGAGTTCCTCATTTGTTTTCTTCCAATCCTTTTTGGGGGAGCTAATAGCCATATTGCAGAACTGTTCCATATCAAGGATTCCTCGGGCTCGCTTATCGGCAATACTTTTATAAATAAAAGATGTAAGGTGCTTCAAGCAAGCCATGATTACTCCTTCGGTATTGGCAAGCGCTTTTACCTCTGCCATCATGCTTTCTACTCTCTCAGTGGAATAGTATTTGCGATAGTATAACCTGAGATGCTCATAATATTCTGATTCATCTTGGCAGATAGTCGTGATACGGAAAATTTTATACCAACTTCCATCATTGCGACGAGCATATTCTTCAGTGAAATCATCAATAAGACCAATTATACACATACGGTATATTGCCTTCTGTAACGATTCTTGATATTGAGCATAGCCATAAGCGTAGGACCTGCCTGTTCTTCTACGCATTTGTCTTTGATACTCTGTTTCGAAAACTGGTAAATTCCTTAATATTAATTCTCTATTATATGATTCCAGTTCCGCATCAGGCAAGTTGCATGAACTATAATAGGTTAGTGTTTTGTCTTTGTAACTTGGTGCGGAAAGATACTTTAGTATACCTTTGCATTTCGATTTAATACATGAACTATTAGTGCATATTTCTTCATTGGAGATGGTTACATTGAGTCTGTTCATCAACAGGTCCATTACATATAGCTCAAATTCTGCTCCAAGGAAATTCTGCTCATAAAAGTACTTATTTTGGATATAATCGGCAGAAAAGAACTCTATTAAACGAGTACGTATATTTTGTGTACTAAATTTCTTCGGCGAATACATAATTGTAGCTAATGCCATTTTCTTATCACGCCCAGCACGTCCAGCCTCTTGTACAAAAGACTCCAAAGAACCTGGGTAGTTCAAGTGGAATGTCATTCGTACGTTAGACTTGTCTATACCCATTCCGAAAGCCTTTGTAGCAACCATTATGTTAGTCGTGCCTTTGAGAAAAGAATCTTGACAGGCGGTATCATCACCACCTTTATATGTTGAAATGCTTCTTAACCCATGATTGCGAAGAGCAGCTTCTACTGTTGGAACGCTAAGGTTGGCTTGACCTGATGCTCGTGTACAAAATACAATACCAGCAGTATTGGTATTGGTATGGTTGTACCACTCATTTTCTACATTAACACCAAGATTTGTATGATGTATTTTATCTGTAATCGTAGAATCCATCAAATTCTCACGTTCGATAAATCGCTCTTTGATGTATTTTACAGCACTATTATTTTGTATGTCGTCTATCTTTTGCGTAGCATCATTTATCACTTCGAGAAGTTTTTCTTCCTTTATATCTCCAATCGCCCACGCATTCGGTGCATCTTTTGCTTCAACCTCATAAACATTATATTGAAGTTCAAGGCGATTTGTATTCTCATACCTAACAGTTGCATCATCCTCTAAAAAATAAGCATTTCTGCCAGACAACTCACGTTCTACATCTGCAAGGACATCGAACGAAGCTGTTGCCGTAAGACCAAACAGAGAAATGTGATTATCTTCTCCTTCTACTTCTTTTGGAAGTACATAATTGAACAAGTTTCTGCCAAGATGGAGATATGCAAGTCGGAAGTCATGTCCCCATTCCGATACGCAATGAACCTCGTCTATCACACCATAAGCGAAATAGACTCCAGACTCACGCATTGAGCGTAAAACTTGTCGGAATCGATAAATACTCAAACGTTCTGGTGACAGGAACATTATTTGAACTTGCGAACCCGTCAATGCAAGTTCACGTTTTCTGCCTTCCTCATAATCCTTAGTAATGTCACTGTTGATATATGAAATACAGTCTATGCCAATATTTAACAAGCCATCATATTGGTCTTTCATTAAACCTTTCAATGGGTCCACAACAAGTGTAACCGATGGTTGTAACATTGCTGCAAGTTGATAAGTCAAAGACTTACCTCCACCAGTTGGGAGCAAACCTATCACACTCTTTAATTGGAGTGCTCTGTTTAATATAGGTAACTGTCCTGGTCTGAAATCTTCTTTTCTAAAGAGGAGATTTAAGAAATATCTGAGCCTTGAGCAATTATCTTCAATCTTATGATATATTCCGTGGCTGTCTTTTTCTACAAATGGCTTATAGTTAATACGCTCAGTTGTATAAAGGATTCGGTCTTCATACACTCTTTCTGATGAGCGCACGATAAAATAGCAATCATTTAAAGCCTTAAATTTAGAGAAAGTAACCTCTTTTGCATTACTTAGTTGATCTATTGATATGTCAATAATTGCATCATATTCTGTTCTTGATGACGCATTATCTTTGGTGCAAACAGACAATTTGGGCAATACCATATCATCATAATCTTTGGTCATAGCTATGAGATTATGGTAAGTCTCTGAAAAATCCTCTAAAGAAATCTTTGCAACAGAAGTGTTGTCCTCTATGATGAGAATTTTCCATTCCAGTTTGTTTGTATCCAGTCGTTCTGAAATTATTGCTTCAATAAATGTCTTCTGGATACGTGCAATGGTGTTAAGACTCTTTGATTTTTGAGTGTCTGGCATATTAGATACATAATCCAGCACTTTTTTACTTGCCAAAGTTGGACAACCTCTTGAAATCAGATTGCTCATCAAAGCATAGACCGGACACAAATTCTTGTGAGCAGTCATATCAAAAGGAGCTAATAGCTCAAAAGCGCTCTCTTCAAGGGACGATTTTGTTATCGTGTCTGTAAAGGATGCAAAATACTGAATAGGTGCAAAATATTTGTATTCATGCAGGATCTCAGACGTTTTTAAAAGACTATAACTGAAACTATTAATCAAGCAACCATATGCTTTACGATTAGGATGGAGACCGAAATTAGTCTCTCTAAATTTAGTAAAGATATGAATATGATTTTCTACGAAATAGTTGCGAAAAGATAATATTCGGCTTTCGTTAAGATTGGCAGGTCCAATACAAAGTACAATATGCTTTTGACCTGAAGAGGTTATCATTTTTGAAACACCCTTCAAGCTAACTGTTTCAATGTCAAGTATGTTAGAAAATATGTGGATAGCAGTTGGCTGTTCTACATTTATAGAAGTGATACAATTACTATTGTCTCCATTGTCAGATGGTAGATACTTTGAGACTGCAATAACATCAGCATTATAATCCTCCAATGCTTTTTTTACATGTATAACAGCTCTATCTCTTGCAACATCAGAAGGCTCTTCAAGGACAACTTTACAGAGTTTTCTGAGTATATTATGTTGACGGAGCTTTTCTATTACAGCCATTGTTCCTATACCCTGACCACATCCCCAATCGTAAATTTCAATGCCGCCAGTTAAATCTGAATAAGGAAACTCCTTTTCATCCAAAGCACGCATAAGCTTATGACGATGCATAGGTCCATATGCAGACATGTAAGCACAACACTGCTCTTCTGTTTCCAGCACAGCAGTGCCGCGCTCTAATGAGTGCCCTTGGTCATCCATGTACTTCCATGGTTCTAATTTATGCCGATTAGGTACATACTTGTTGGAAATCCGGATAATCTCATTGATTGTCAGATTGGTTATTCTATGAATGTCGTCTATATAGCTCATTTCCCAGTAATTGTTTCACTCCAAGGATTTTCTTTGTGACATTTATAATTCATTGCCGCAGCCTGCTTACTTGCATTTGCATAGCAATATTCGCAACCATGCACACAAGTATTGTATTCACCTATGTCCTTGCTTTTTATACAACCACAAAATGCTCTTTGGCCTTTGTCCTTGTTGTCTCCATGAAGTGCATACATTCCATTAGGAAGTATGATAGCACTATCTGGTAAAGGCTCAGAGTCTCCAAATAGGCTTTTTTGTGGCATGGGATAGAATTTGACTTTTAGATAATCCATTAATTCTTTGTCATCATAGGCTAACTTAATGATAAGTTCATCATCAACACAATGATTCTTTTTAACTCCAAACTCTGTCAGGTCTATTTTTTCTCCACATGTTGCCAGCTCATATCCCCATTTGGGGTTAAGCACAGATAATCGACGAGCGAACTCTCGCATTTGATTTTCTTGCCAATCTATATAATTTATATTGGCTTTTTGAAGATTGGCTTGCACCTTGCGATAGGAAAGTATATCGGCAAAACTAAACACAAGTTTCTCTGTATATCCCAGTAGCTGGTTACCAATATTTTCAACTTTATCAAGCAGCTTATCGATATTTATGCTATCTGTGAGAACTAAAGGGTCAAAACGCCAAATCACATGCCCCTTACCAAGAGCATTGGTAAGTTGTTTGAATGTTTCTATACGTTGTTCTAGAGGTGGTACATTCTTTTCCAACCCCTCTTCCGCATAATCATTCAATGAGTATTGGATATAGCACCCTATTCCACGTTGTTTGAGGATAGGCAGATAACGCAATAATGGCTTAGGGTTCTTCGACCAAAACACAATAAACCGTGTGTCCTTGTAAGACACATAACTTTTCACCCCATTAAAAGGGTTTGTCCATGCAGAATAGCCAGCTTTATCAAGACGGTAAAAGAACCAATCTGCATAGAAAGCAGGTATGTCTGTGCTTCGACTTGCAGAAACAAGAATAGGAACTTGCATATCTACAAGTTCCCCATTCTCACGTGGAAGTTTTTGTTTAGCCCATGTTGCCATATTCGATATTTGCTAAAAATCTATATCACCTTCATCTAGTACTTTGTGTTCTAGGTAGGTAAGAACTTGTTCATGCAAACTTTTGCCTGATGATATTATAGATTCATTTGTACTCTCTTTTCCAAAAAATCCAGAATTAATCTTAGTTTGCAAATCTTGGTATTTTGAAGCCAATATATCTATGCTCAATAATGCTCTGTTAGAAGACAAGTCTGCATATTCCATTTTAAACATTGCATCTCTTGCCTGAAAAGGCATCAAATTCATAGAAAAGAAATCCTGGTCTTTATTAACAACAGACGATACAGTATATTCAAAAGCCTCATGATTTGTTATCATAAGAAGTAAACGATTTTTGAACAAATTAGCATTGGCACTATTTTGCTTAATCGCTTTACTGATAAACAAATATGCAAGGCTTGCTAGTTGTTGTCTATCATCAATATCAGAAATTGTTCCATAAGAAAGGAAAACCATTAATCCCATTCCGTATGTCCAAAATCTTTTATATTTTTTAATTGTTCAGGATTATCCTTATATGAACGCCATGATTTATAAAGGGGATGATATGTTTCATCGCCATCATTCCCAATAGAAAGTTGTTTTAGTGCTTCAACAACCAAACTTTCTGTTTCTACCATTCTACAGGCAGTATTATTTACGGAATTTTCCGTAGTTTTACTTCCTACCATATATTCAAGTTTAACATTTCTGTCATACAAGAAGAGGATACACTTTTTTACAACATCCTTCTCAAAGATAATCGAAAAGCCATAATCCGACAAATTTATCTCTTGCCATCCAAATGGTGTTTGCGCAGAGACACAATATCCCTTAAGCAAAATCTCGGTATTTGAGAATTTTACTACACGCATTGGTTTGGGGGCGAACTGTGGTTGTCCTGTATCTCCATTTGTTGCAGTCAAGATATACCCATCTCCAGGTGTAAGCTGATACCCAGAACATCCATTGATGTTCTTTTTAATTTTTATATATCTCGGACAGACTTGTAATCCTCTTACAGGTTGACCATTTTCATAGCGCTGATGACAGGTAGAATCAAATTCGAAATTAGACAAGAACGATTCTTCACGCCTTTGTTGCTCTTCTTGCTTACGATGCTCTGCCAATCGTCGCTGTTCTTCTGCACGACGCTTTTCTTCTTGTTGAAGACGCAATTGTTCTTGTCGTGCATTCTCTTTCTTCTTATTGTTGAAAAAATCGAATATTCCCATCTCAAAAACATTGTCCATCAGTAGCCTATAGGACATATTAGTTAAACGAAAAGCGTGGCACTGCTATAACCACGTCTTAAAGTGCAGGCCCTGAGAAAACCTTAATCAACAGATATGGTAAAGCAGCCCACGCTATAACGTGGGAACTGCTATGCCAATTCTTGTTGATTTTGTGTTTCAGTTTCTCAGGCTTTGCACTTACAAGAGTAGCATAACGCTCCTAATATTTCTTAATGTCTGGAAATGGTACACCAAATCCACAAGCAAAAATATAGAAAATATCTGTAAAATATGAAGAATATTCTGAAAATCAACGAAAACATTACGTAAAACTTTATTTTTGACCTAAGGCCTTTTTCCCCGATGCAAACGACGCAAGATAGAGTCCTTGCAGATACTAGGAACCTTGTGGCATCATGTGTAGATGATACCACAAGGTTTCTTTCTTTTCTGCTTAACAAGTTATCGATTCGCGGCCGCTGGTAATGCTACTCGCGGCCGCGAGTAATGCTGCTTGCGGCCGCAAGTAGCGCGAACAGCGGCCGCGAATCGATGACCATATCGGGACGCCGTGGAAAATCTGGCGGAACAAACAACGGCAAAACGGCCGTTTTCCAAGCGGCGGATTTCCCCACAACGTGGGGCTTTGCCGCCCCATCACAAAAAAAGTGAATTTTACGCCCTCGCATTGAATAAAAAGACCTACCTTTGTGCTATCGGAAAAACCGAATCTATATGCTGAATAATTCTCATCTATCAAGACTGATACACGAGCAGGCCGCAAAATACGGCCAACGCACCGCCCTTTCATGGCGCGACTATGAAGAAGGCGTGTGGAAGCCCGTGTCGTGGAATGAATTTTCAAGACTGGTGCGCCTCACCTCTGTTGGACTCCTCACGCTGGGCGTGAAAGTGCAAGAGAACGTTGCCGTCTTTTCACAAAACAAACCTGAAGGTCTCTATGTGGACTTCGGGGCTTTTGGCATACGTGCCGTCACCATCCCGTTCTATGCAACGAGCAGCAGCGCACAGGTGGCCTACATGGTCAACGATGCTGCCATCCGCTTCGTGTTTGTCGGCGAACAGGAGCAATACGACACGACCTTCAGCGTGATTTCTGTCTGCCCGACACTCGAGAAAATCATCATCTTCTCGCGCGACGTGGTGCGACACGAAAACGACCACCTCTCGGTCTACTTCGACGAGTTTCTCGCTGAAGCGGAGAAACACAAAGCCGAACTGACGCCGAAGGTGGACGCGCTCACCGCTGAAAGCACGCTCGAAGACACGGCCAACATTCTCTATACCTCGGGAACAACGGGCAACAGCAAGGGCGTAATCATCACCCACGGCATGTATCATGCCGCCATACCTGAAAATGATGCCGTTCTTCCCCTGTCGGAAAAAGACGTCATTCTGAATTTCCTACCCTTCACCCACATCTTCGAACGCGCCTGGTCATATCTCTGCCTCGCTGAAGGTGCACGCCTGGCCATCAACCTGCGTCCCAACGACGTTCTGCAATCGCTGCAGGAGGTCCACCCGACTTGCATGAGCAGTGTGCCGCGCTTCTGGGAAAAGGTGTACCAGGGTGTCATGGAGCGCATCGAAACGACATCGGCCTTGGAGCGCCGCCTGATTCTTGGCGCACTTAAAGTGGGGGCACGCTGCTGGACGGAATATCTCTCAAAGGGCAAACCGTTGCCGCCGTTGCTCCGCATGAAATATGCCTTCTACCAACGAACGGTGGTGAAACTCCTGCGCAAAACGCTCGGACTTGAAAACGCCAACTTCTTCCCGACGGCCGGAGCCGCCGTTTCGCCAGAGGTGGAGAAATTCGTACACGCCGCTGGCATCAACATGGTGGTGGGCTACGGACTGACGGAATCGACGGCCACCGTTTCCTGCGACTTCATCGGAAAGCCCACAACGCTGGGCTCCGTGGGACGCGTCATCGGAGGCGTGGAAATCAAGTTTGGAGAAAACGACGAAATCCTGCTGCGCGGAAAGAGCATCACGCCGGGCTACTACAAGAAGGAAGACGTGACGCGCGAAACAATTGACGAAGACGGATGGTTCCACACGGGCGACTCTGGATATATGAAAGACGGGGAGCTCTTCCTCAAGGAACGCATCAAAGACCTTTTCAAGACGTCTAACGGAAAATATATCGCGCCGCAGATGATTGAGTCGAAATTCGTCATCGACAAGTATATCGACCAGACTGTCATCGTGGCCGACGAACATAAATTCGTCTCCGCGCTCATCGTGCCCAACTACGATTTGCTCCGCAAATATGCCGAAGGAAACGGCCTTGGGGCGCTCGAAAGCCGCGAAGCGCTCTGCGCCTCACCGGAAATCCACAAGATGATTAAAAACCGCATTGACCTCCTGCAGCAAGACCTCGCACACTATGAACAGGTGAAACGCTTCATCCTCCTGCCGAAACCGTTTACCATCGCCACTGGGGAACTGACCAATACGCTGAAGGTGAAACGACGCGTGGTCTACGAACGATACGCCAAGGAGATCGAACAAATCTATATTGACGCTGAAAAAGAAACGAAGAAATAAATGATTACCGCCGAACAACTTAAAGAAGCTAAGGACCGCGTCGAAGCGCTCAACCGCTATCTCGACATCGACGCCAAGAAAATACAACTCGAAGAAGAGCAACTGCGCACTCAGGCACCGGGATTCTGGGACGACGCCAAAAAGGCTGAGGAACAGATGAAGAAGGTGAAGTCGCTCGAGAAATGGATTGAGGGATACAAGGAAGTGAAAACGCTCGTTGACGAATTGGAACTGGCGTTCGACTTCTATAAGGAGGAGATGGTGACGGAACAGGAGGTTGACGAAGCCTATGCCAAAACCATCGAGGCCGTGGAAGCCCTGGAGCTCAAGAACATGCTGCGACAGGAGGAAGACCCGATGAGCTGCGTGCTCAAAATCAACTCTGGCGCTGGCGGTACGGAAAGCCAGGACTGGGCATCGATGCTGATGCGCATGTATATGCGATATGCCGAAGCGCAGGGATATAAAGTGACCATCTCCAACTTGCAAGACGGCGACGAAGCCGGCATCAAGACGGTCACGATGGAGGTGGAGGGCGACTATGCCTACGGATACCTCAAAAGCGAAAACGGCGTCCACCGACTCGTGCGTGTCTCGCCATACAATGCACAGGGAAAGCGCATGACGTCGTTTGCCTCTGTCTTCGTCACACCGCTGGTGGACGACACCATCGAAGTGTATGTCGACCCGTCGAAAATCTCTTGGGACCTCTTCCGCTCTGGCGGCGCCGGCGGACAGAATGTCAACAAGGTGGAAACGGGTGTGCGCTTGCGCTACCAATATAAAGACCCTGACACGGGAGAGGAAGAAGAAATCCTCATCGAAAATACGGAAAGCCGAAAGCAGCTCGAAAACCGCGAAAACGCCATGCGACTTCTCCGCTCACAACTCTATGACCGCGCCCTCCAAAAACGAAAAGCGGCACAGGCCAAGATTGAAGCGGGAAAGAAAAAGATTGAATGGGGAAGCCAAATCCGAAGCTACGTGTTTGACGACCGCCGCGTGAAAGACCATCGCACGGGATTCCAAACGAGCGACGTGAACGGCGTGATGGACGGCAAAATCGACGGATTCATCAAGGCGTACCTCATGGAATATGCCGAAACGGATGCTGAACAGGCTTAAGGAACTGTTCTGAACGCTCCTTAAATGCCTTACATAGTAATGGTGAAAGGATAGTTCACCCTGTCTTACCATTACTTATATCTAAAAACAAGCAACTGGACAGGTGGAACGGCAGGAAGGGCGCTCCTGAAACGCGCTTCACGCCGCCCGCTGCCTGCCAATGTGCACAAAGACCATTTACTACCATGAACCAAAAACACCAAGCAAAACTCAAGGCCCGCGAAGCACGCCAAGCACGCCAGGCCCGCCGCGTCATCAACGGCATTTTCATCGGCCTCATCGTCCTCATGATTTTGTTCCTCCTCTGCTACTATTTCTTCTTCGGATGATTAGCAGGTGAGGATGCAGACGGCCTCAACAGCCAACCACAACAATGGGCAGACACCGCAAAATGGTTGCCGCTGCCTGCCAGCAAGACGACATTAAAAAATGGCACTGGAAATAGAACGCAAATTCTTGGTGACGGGCGATTATAAATCGCTCGCCACGTCTCATTCGCGCATCGTTCAAGGCTATATCTGCAGCGAACGCGGGAGAACTGTGCGTGTCCGCCTACGCGACGAACGCGGCTATCTCACCATCAAGGGACCTTCAAACAACGGAGGACTCTCGCGCTATGAGTTTGAACACGAAATATCGAAAGACGAAGCGCTCTCGCTCTTCCGTCTCTGCGAACCTGGCATCGTCGACAAAATCCGCTGGCTCGTGCCGGCAGACCGCCACACGTTTGAAGTGGACGAGTTCTTCGGCGAAAACGAAGGCCTCGTTGTGGCCGAAGTGGAACTGGGCAGCGAAGACGAAGTTTTTGAACGCCCCGATTTTTTGGGAAAGGAAGTGACCGGCGACCGCCGCTATTATAATTCCTCGCTCCGCATACGGCCATACAGCCAATGGGAAAAGGAGTAAGATCCATAGACTGCGCAGCAAAGGCGACGGGACAAGCAACCAGGCCAACGGGCCAAGGAATGAGCAAGGATGTCTCTCCGAAGAAAGGAAAAGCAGTTCTCTCGTAAACGCTGACCGCAGCAATAATCGCTGGCAAGCCGTCGCAACAGCCAGCCGCCGTTACCAAGTCCCTAAAAAATCAACTTCCCCCTACAATCGGAGCACAAAAAAGGGAAAAATGTGCAGGAATAAGCCAATTTTTCACGCAAATACTTGGCCGTCTTAATAATAAGGACTATTTTTGCAGCCAAAAGAAGGATACTAATACATTCACTAATAAATTCAAATTAAGAAACTATGTCTGATATTGAAGCAAAAGTAAAAGAAATCATCTGTGACAAATTGAGCGTTGATGAAGCTGAAGTAACGAACGAAGCAAGCTTCGCCAACGACCTCGGTGCTGACTCTCTCGACACTGTAGAGCTCATCATGGAATTTGAAAAGCAGTTCAAGATCACTATTCCCGACGATCAGGCCGAGAAGATCTCTACTGTAGGTGATGCTATCAGCTACATCGAGGAGCACATCAAGTAAGTAATGGTTTCCATTGCTTTTTGAGAGCACACCTCTCATCCCCCCAAGGGGGGGAGGACTGCAAACTTCACGGCGGCCATAACGACGGTCTCGGGATTTTGTGTCCTCCCTCCCTTGGAATGTTTAGACATATTCGCTGAGCAATGGCGAAAAAAGGCTGCACCAACAGCCCCTCTTTTTTTCCTCATTGCCGAATAGCGCCTGACTCTTCACATTGTGGCGCCGCGCGTCTGCCATCCATCTGACGCGAGGCGCGACAGTGGCATTTGGGTGGACGGAGGAGAAAGCATACCGCCGAAATCATTGGTTGAACGGTTTGGCAGAACATTGGCAGGATTTGACAGACGCCAATGGTTCTGGCTTCATTTAAAGAGGAACCCTGAGGTTTCCAAAAGGGCATTCAAAACGAACGAAGGGCATTCCCGACATTCAGGAAGTAATGATGAACCATTACTAAAACTTTTCCATGCCCTGCATGAAGTTTCACGCAGACTTTCCACCAACGGTTCCGGCCTCTCGCCCATCATCCGCTACCGATGTACGGCTCCAGGCTTTAGTCCGCAGAACTGGTTTGCGCCAGTTCCTATGGTAATGGCGAAAGAATGAATTTACGACATTCAACCATTACGCAGGCGAAAGGGGTCTATACATTCCCCAACAAACATTTTTTGATTAAACCATCTGAGCAGGAAACAAGAAACCGACGGGCCAACGGCCCAGCAACAGACACCTGCGAAGCATACACATTATATCTATATGGAATTAAAAAGAGTAGTCGTAACAGGTCTTGGTGCGCTCACCCCACTGGGCCACACAGCTCCCGAAACATGGGAAAACCTTTTGAAAGGTGTCAGCGGCGCTGGCCCCATCACACACTTCGACGCTTCTAAGTTTAAAACGCAGTTTGCCTGCGAAGTGAAGAACTTCAAGGTAACCGACTATATCGACCGCAAGGAAGCCCGCAAGATGGACCTCTATGAGCAGTACGCCCTCGTTGCTGCCATGGAAGCTGTCAAAGACTGCGGCGTTGACCTCGAATCCGTCGACAAGAACCGCATCGGCGTTGTTCTCGGCGTTGGTATCGGCGGTATCCACACCTTCGAAGAAGAAGCTGGCAACTACGCCATCAACGGCGAAGAAATGGGTCCGAAATACAATCCTTTCTTCATTCCTAAGATGATCGCCGACATCGCTGCCGGAGAAATCTCCATCAAATATGGCTTCCACGGCCCTAACTACACCACCACCTCGGCTTGCGCTTCTTCAACGAACGCCTTCGCTGATGCTTTCAACCTCATCCGTTTGGGCAAAGCCAACATGATGGTGACTGGCGGCGCCGAAGCAGCCATCTGGCCCGCAGGTGTCGGTGGTTTCACCGCCATGCACGCCCTCTCAACCCGCAACGACGACCCTGAACACGCCAGCCGTCCGTTCAGCGCCAGCCGCGATGGTTTCGTTATGGGCGAAGGTGCTGCCTGCCTCATTCTTGAAGAACTCGAGCACGCAAAGGCACGCGGTGCGAAGATCTATTGCGAAGTAGCCGGCGTTGGTATGTCTGCCGATGCCCACCACATCACGGCCAGCCATCCGGAAGGCCTCGGTGCACACCTCGTTATGAGCAACGCACTCGAAGATGCTGAAATGACGCCTGAAGACATCGACTACATCAACGTTCACGGCACCTCAACGCCTGTTGGTGACATCTCTGAGGTGAAGGCCATCACGAAGCTCTTCGGCGAACACGCCTACAAGCTCAACATCAGCTCAACGAAGTCTATGACGGGTCACTTGCTCGGCGCTGCCGGCGCTCTCGAAGCAATGGCTTGCTGCTTGGCTGTTCAGAACGACATCGTTCCGCCAACCATCAACCACGAAGATGACGACCGCGACGAACGCATCGACTACAACCTCAACTTCACCTTCAACGAAGCACAGAAACGCCCCATCCGCGCTGCCTTGAGCAACACGTTCGGCTTCGGCGGACACAACGCCTGCTGCATCGTCAAGAAGTTTGAAGACTAAGACTTTAAGCTGATGGGGAAATTGCCTTTAGTAATGGTCGCGACCATTACTAAAGACTGAAAAATCCCATAGTGAACATAAATTAAATTGCCCAGTAACTTCGGATAATTGGTGTCATGCTTTTCCATCAGCCAATTACCGAAGTTATTGTTTTACCTAAGCAGAAGTCGGGAACAAGGAAGTTCCAAGAACCAATGGCAGCAAATGGCCCACCACCAACCCACCAGCCTGCCGAAAAAAAGCCATACAACCCATGAAAAAAGTCCGGTTTCCAGAGAGAATCCCGGCATTTTCCCATGAAATCTGTGTGAGATTACAAAAACAAGTCCTGTGGCAACTCAGGGTCTCTCCGTCTGGAAGAAAGTCCAAATATAAGAAGAAATCCTCCGCCTTGACGCATTGAAGCGCAGTAGCACCTTATTGAAGCGCAATAGCACATTCTCGAAGCGCTGCCCTATCCCCCTGCGCCGCCAATCTGTTTCCACGATAGCTCAAGGCGTTGCAAAGGATTTCCACGCAGTCTCCATGAGTTTCCACCCCTTCTCCGCAAGATTTCATCGGCATACTCCTCTCCTCAGAATTGTTCAAGTTGTTGTTTGACCATAACTTAAACGGAATATCCCCCTCCCGCTCCCTGCATCCAAAACATCCTCTCATGGTAGTTAATCTAATCGACAGAGTGAAGCATTCCTTCAGCAAAGACAAGAAGCTCTCCTCTGCTTTATACGGAATACTCGGATTTTATCCGCACAATCTTGAATTTTACCGCGCCGCGCTGGCCCACAAATCGCAGAGCTACCGCAACCGCGCGGGTAAACCTGTCAACAACGAGCGTCTGGAATATCTCGGCGATGCCATCCTCGAAGCCGTTGTGAGCGACATCGTCTACCACCGCTACCCACGCAAACGTGAGGGCTTCCTCACCAGCACGCGTAGCAAAATCGTGCAGCGCTCTTCGCTCAACAAACTCTCTGCCGACCTCGGCCTCGACCGCCTCATCAAGACGACGGCTCAACCAGGACCGCGCAGCAACAACATCGGCGGAAACGCCTTTGAAGCGCTTATGGGCGCTGTTTACCTCGACCGTGGCTACCACCACTGCCAATGGTTTATCGAGAAACGCATCATCGGCCGCCTGCTCGACATCGACGGGGTGGCCAACAAGGAAGTGAACTTCAAGAGCAAACTCCTTGAATGGACGCAGAAAAACCGCATCTTAGCTGAATACAAACTCGAAGAGAAAGCCGACGAAAACAACGGCACACAGCTCTTCCATAGTTCGGTTGTGCTGGAAGGCATCGTTGCCGGAACGGGCGAAGGACACTCGAAGAAGGAAAGCCAGCAGATTGCAGCGAAAGAGGCGCTCACCAAACTGCGCCGCGAACCGAAATTCCTCGACAGCATCTACCGCGCCAAAGAGAAGCGCACGGCGATGGAAGCCGATGAGGTGTGCGTGGTGCCACGCATCGACGAAATTGAGGAAGAGATTGCTCAGGAAGCCAAACCGCATGTGAGCCGCAATGCCAAACTGGCACCGTCGCGCACACCGAAAGCGAAGAAAAATGCCGCCAAACCAGCCGCTGCTGAGGAAAAGGGCGACAACAAACCGGCAACAGGCGCTAAACGCGCTCCGAAACAGACCGCCAGCAACGAGGCCACCACTGCCCCGGCAAAGCAGAATGAACAGCCCAAACGCAACGAGGGCCGAAAGGAGCAGCAGAATGCCGCCCAGAAGGACACGAAGCAAGGTGCTGAACCTTCACAGAAGGAGAATGCACCGTCTCAGAAAGACAACGCACAGCCTCAAAAGGGAAATGCCTCATCTCAAAAGGAAACGGCCCAAAACCAGAAGGAAACTCCCGCTGCACAAAAAGAGGCTGACGCTTCGCAGAAACAGCAGAAGTCGACCCAGAAGTCGGCCGATAACGCCCAGAGAAACGCTGACGCTTCTCAGAAAAACGGCGAAGCCGCCCCAAAAAACGCAGAAGCCGCCCAGAGAAAGAAGAACGCTTCAAGCGAGGAATACAATGCTCCGACATCTACGGAACCTTATGACGAAACTCTGCAGGACACCTCTGACGCTGACATGCGCCAGGAACGTGCCCCACGTCGCCGTCCTTCACGCCGCTCGCGCCGCGCCACCGCCCTTCCTCCCGTAGACGGTACGCCACGCAACGAAGCTGAAGCCGAACGCGAAGCCATCGTGCGCCAAGCTGAAGAGGCTGCCTACAGCCAAGAATAAATCGTTTACAGCCAAGGATGAACTATCCAAAGCTAAGGATGAATCATCCAAAGCCAAATAACCCGCTGGCACACGGGGCTTGATTTTCCCAAAATCCAAGTCCCAGCCTACACGATTCCCTTAAGCGTTCCGAATATGCTGACCCTTTTGCTCAGCGCGTTCGGAACGCTTTTTGAATACGCCAACTCCTTGCTGAAACTTACGCGTCGAAGGAAGAACCATGTCCTTCAAAGGAAGGTGGGAGCAGAGAAGGAAAACACGATGTGAGAAAAGAGGTTTTTCTTGCAAAATACAGGAGTGTACCACGTGTACACCAGACTAAAACAAGGAGAAAGCAGCGCGGCAAAACTATATACCGCTTTCGCTCACCTATACACTGACCTTTATTAGCAAAAATAATATATTTTATTTTCAGAGCATTATAAACTTTTATATCTATATCGACAACGATATAAGGTTGTATGGGTAAAAAAGTATCTATAATTTTGCATCTGAAAAAGACACACAGGACATTAACCGACCTAAACCTTCTAACTTACTAAACTCAGACGGCGATTCATCGCCAACAGTTCCGTGCAACGGCACTATTACCCTCCACACAAAAAAGGGTTCCCTGCACACACATGAGAGCGCTCTCCACACACAAGAGGTTGCTATTCATTTACGAGGGGTGCCGTTGCACTAAAGGAACTGCGCAAGATGATTGGCGCACAGACCACGCGCCGTTATCCAGATGTATGCCGCTGGAAGAACACAAACCTATTTTACAATCCCCAAAACCATCGTAATTTTTCTTCATAACGCGAGTTCGAGATAATATTCTAAAAAGTAAAGAGCAGAAAAACATCCAACCT
>ERZ1027255.280-NODE-280-length-18644-cov-18.525795_pt1 | contig 18644 bp, 13 predicted proteins | sample MGYA00519261_ERZ1027255 | MGnify/ENA primary metagenome ERZ1027255 (study PRJEB26926, sample SAMN06164399) | human gut metagenome | biome: ENVO:00009003; feature: ENVO:2100002; material: ENVO:00002003 | host: Homo sapiens | place: USA | collected 2012 ...
GCACTATTTCTTCTGAAGAGTGCAAAATAAATCAATATAGTCTATCATGTGTTTTAGGCTGCAATTCTTCCCAGAGCAGTCATCATCTCTTCAAGATGTCTGTGATGTGGTGAGAAACTTATTCTGATAAACGTTTTCTTCTCTGTGATGTATACAGCACTAGTACCATGCTGAGGTGGTATCTTTTCGCCAAATGTACCATGCTGAGGTAGTAACCTTTCGCCTAATGTACCATGCAGAGGTAGTAACCTTTCGCCTTGAGGTCGTAACCTTTCGGCTAAGGATACCACCTTGGAGGTTCTTATATAATAAGTGTTACGACCTTGCCCTTTTCTCTCGATAAATCCAAGATCGCAGAGCTTATTTGCAAGAAAAAAGAAATAATTCTTCACGTTATTGATAAATTACTGAACTTTCGCATATCAGGGAAGTTGAGGGAAGTTAGAAGAAAGTTAGAGGAAAGTTAAGGGACAAATGTCCTACATTTTACGACAAAAGACTATTGTCTCTTAACTTCCCGAACGACCGTAGGGAGTGATAACTCCTTTAACTTCTGAACTTGAGATACTTGAATATGATAGTTAAAAAGTCCGTGGACAAATGAATGTTCACGGACTTTTTTTATATAAGATGGCAGTGCTCCACATCTTTAGATGATGGTAATCCAGATACCTTCCCCCTGATTCTCAGCCGCCTGGATGCGCTTCATCAGACGATGGAGCCAGATACGGGAGTTCACCACCATACCCTTCAGCTTATTCTCACCCACCAGAATGCAGCCCTGGGTATCGTCGGGATAGTTGCCGGCATGGATACGGATGCCCTCGAAACCGGGAACACCCTGCACATACGGCAGCCACTCCTTAAATCGGGGCGACTTGGTGATGAGCACACGATACGAGCCTTCAGGGATGGCTGTATGACCCGGAATTTTTCTTGCCACCTTGCCGCTCTCTCTACTGAACCGGGCATTCACTTCCTCGGGCTTCAGCGCTATCCCCTTCAGGTTGCGCCACGTAGGCTCCATGGTATCACAGAAGTAGCTGTCATCAGACAACTTCTTCAAGTCGAAACGATGCTCGAAGCTGCGCTTGTCGCCTGCATTCTTGCCCGACAGCACCTTGCGCTTCACATCACCATCAGCCAACAGATACAGTCGGCCGATGGTATAAGTATTCTTCTTCGCTATACGCTCTAAAACTATTTCCATATACAATAGATTTTTTCGTTCATTATTTTCGATAATTCAAGTTTTGCAAGTGAGGGAATTGATAGAAGTTAAAGAAGTTATCACTCCCTACGGTCGTTCGGGAAGTTAAGAGACAATAGTTATTCTGCGTAATACATAGGACATTTGTCCCTTAACTTCCCTCTAACTTCCCTAACTTCCCTTAACTTCCCCACTCTTGGAATGGGTCTTGATAAAAACTGAGTATTTGAGTAACTGAGTATTTGAGTCATTCTCCTTCACCTTGATGTAGCCACGGAAGAGCCAGTTGTTCAGCATCTTCATCGTGCCCTTCGCACTCATCTTATGCTCAACTCTCAAGGCTTCCACCTGCTGATAGTTGAACTCCTCTGGCAGGAATCCCAGGATACTTGCCGGACCTCTCTTGCTCTCCTGATCGCACTCCTGTTCCGCCTTCTTGATGGCATCACCGAAGAAACGCATCTTGCAGTAGAGGTCGTAACGCTCGCTCCAGCGGATGAAATCCTCAATCTCAGGCTCCCACTGGTAACCATTCGCCACATAGAGCACACATGCCTTCAGATAGCCGATTACGTTGGCACGGAAACTCAGATTCTCATAGACCCTGTCCTGCGACAGACGGGAGAATTCCGCATTCTCATCCTTCAGCACCTCGGCAAGATGAAAAGCCTCCTTGCACTCCACCAGCCCCGAAGCCATACAGAGATTATCGATGTAAGGTTTCAGAGAATTTCTGAAATCCTCATCATAGGTTCCATAGATGGGAATGTCCTCGCCGATCTCTCTTTCGGGGATGGTACAGAAGTTGATACGGGAAACCGGACCATCGGTCAGCACTCGCTTGAAATACCTGATGCCTTTATGGATGGTGGTAGAAGCATTCCAGTTGAAGCGGATGGTAACACGCTCGGTTACACTTTGGGTTCCTACTCGCGTTTGTCCATATAAGTTACCCGGGTCAAAGGCAAGGCACATAATGCGGAACTGCTGATAACCGCTACCTTTGAGTGCATCAAACTGGTCGATTTCGTTCAGCGAAGTATAAAGGAAATGTTCCTTGGCTTCAGCGGTACGCATCACGAAGGCTGGGTTGGTCATATCGGCATCAATCTCCTGTATAATCAGATTCTCAGGGCGTTTGCGCTTATCCTTGTTGGCACCCTTACGCATCATTTCATCCTTCCATTCCTTCTCACGCTTCAGGTTTTCCTGGTCGCGCTTACGGATATCCTCCATGATGAAATCGATAGGTTTTTGTACGCAACTTTTACCTGCGCCTGTGCCTGCAAGCAGACAGGTCATCAGGGTAGCTTCGTGCTCCACGTTGTCGATATATCTGAATCTGGTTCTCCAGAGATGGGTAGCGAGCGAAGGAAAAATGGCGTGCGCCACGGCAGGCTGATAGATTTCCGGAGTCTTGGAGATCAGCAGCTCCACCAGTTTCGGCAGCTTCTTCGGCATCGGAGGAGGGTCAGGATAATCCTCGTCTTCACTTTGATCATAGAGATTTGAACCTGGAACATTGAGATTTGAACCTGGAACTGTATGATTAGCACCAGCCATTGAATTCTTCACTCTTCGTTCTTCACTCTTCACTCCTAATGCCGCCTGCTCCGCCAAGGCATTCACGCGAATCACATCCCTCGAAAAAGGCTTGGAGCTGTCCCCATATTTCGCATAGAAATCGTGAATCAGCTGATGGCAGTCATTCTCCTGATAATAGCTCGGCATTCTCTTCGCCACCACCTTCATCAGCTCCTCCTCACTCATCACACGAGAAGCGCCAGCACTCATAATGGCGAGCAGAGAGGAATGCCTGGATCCCACGGTATCAATATTCATCCCCTTGAGTCCTACGGATTCCTGGAAGAGGTCGAAGGCTATCAGGTTCTTGGCATCAGCTTTCTGAGAACCTCCAGTATGGCTGATATAATCATCATCAGCACGATGGCTATTACCAGGTTGGGCAGGCTGAATAGCAGCGCCAGAAGGAACAGCAGAATGGCTGTCAGTGCCCTGAAATCGATTGTCTTGAACATCGTCATTACTTTGAACTTTGAGATTTGAACTTTGAACTTTATGATTACTATCGCTAGGTATTTGCCCCTGAAAGTCTCCCGCCAGGCGTTCCGGGGATTTGCAATCCCCGGCAAGCAAGCTATAGCGAGCCGTCCCCTTTCCATCAATCGTAAGCCCACGCTTCAAGAATGCCTCTCTGCGGGCTTGAATCTCCTCATCCGGCAGCACCCCATACCACTCCTTGGAGCGGTAAATCTCCGAGTCCTTATCCGTGATAAAGATGATTCTCTCCGGCGTGATGCAGCTCTTGTCGTAGGGAATCCCAGCCGCCTCGCAATACGCCTTCTGCGTCTCCTCTATCGTCATACCCATCGGCATACGGATATCGATATGCAGCTTCTTTCTAGCCGAATACTCCAGATGCAGCAGCTTCCCCTTCCAAATCGTGTTGCTGCAGTTCAGCTCACGAGCCTTCTCCAGGGCAGCATCCACATAATCCACATCATCCACATCAATAGTCGTCTGAAAGAGGAAGCTTTCAGGCACCGCATCCTCACTAGAGCGGTGATTATTCCTGAACTTAGAATAATGAATGGCACGGATAGGCAGCTGTCTTTTCAGCCCCTCGCGTGCCTTCTTCACCGCCTTTTCATCACCAGCATCTACGCCGGGAATTGCCTTCTCCCCACGTATCTGCGCAATCACACCCTTCAGCCACGGCTGTGCTATCAGGGTGTCATAGACATACAAGGGCTGGGAAGAATTCAATCTTCCCATATTGCCCTTGCGTGCCGGATTTAAAGCCATTACCTGTTGCTTTATCGCCATATTTACATTTTTAATGATTATCCCAAATTCTTCACCTCATACAGTTCAGCAAGCTCCCAGAATCTGTGGGCCAGATCATGGATGAACTTCCTGCCCTTTTCGGTCCATACCAGACAGGTATGCGTCACCGCCTTCCCCATCTTCTCCTTTCTGCCATCGCATTTCGGATCCAGGAAGGCATTGTATCGGGTGCGGCTCTTCGCCAGTCCCATGTGCGCATACTCCGCATAGAGCATGTACTGCCCACTCTGGTAGTACTGGATATGCAGGGCGCACAGCGAGCGGTTCAGCTCCTGCGCCGTAACCCCCAACTCCTTCGCCACCTGAGTCGTAGTGAAGCAGGAAACGGAATCCAGCACATTGTCACTGTAGATCGCCTTTGGCATCAGCCCATCCACCTGGTGCTCCAGATGGATGATGTTCTCACCCTTTCGGGCGATATTCACCACCTGCTCATCCACCACGCCATTCAGTCTTCGGATTTCCTCATCCTGCTCACCGATCAGCTTTCTCTGCTGCTCCAGCAGCATCTCCTTCTTCTTTAGGGTGGCACGGAGAATCTCTTCGGCATTGCGAATCGTCTCCTCCTCGCTCTCCCCCTCGTGCACCGGGATATAACCGCCCGTCTTGCGAATCTGCGGCAGCACCACCGAGGTAACCCAGTCCTTGAACTTCACCGCCGTAGCCAGTTTCGAACCGAGCACCAGGGCATAGAAGCCGCTCTCGTTAACGAAGATCATCGGAGTCAAACGCTGACTAATGGTTCCATCACTCTTCTTTCGGACATCAACCTTGATGCACTGTTTCAGTGCATTAAGTGGGTTAACATGCTGTCTTACAGCATTATCAGCTCTTCTGTATCCGAGCACATCACACAAATCCTTCGCACAGAACCAAGGTTCGCCCTTCTCATCAGTAACGGTGCGAACCGTTCCGAACTCCGGATTCTCAAAAACAGCCACCTGTGCAGCCTGCTTCTTGTTGGCTTCCTTCTTGTCAGCTACCTTCTTACCAGTCTGCACACACTTCTTGGCAGAGCCGGCATTCTTGCCATCCTCTGCCTTCTGAATCTTTGAATTCATCATAAGCAAAAAAAAATAAGTAAATATATAAAAGGTACCCGATGGATACCTTCGTAAAAAAAAACACTAAAAGTTTCCACAATAAAAAAATGTATCAACCTTGTCAAAGACCGATGGGCTGATACGCTGCGCCACTTACAACATGGCGGGAAACCTATGCCAGCAACCTGGCGATAGAAAACGCAAAAGCCCCAGACCTCAGAACCGGTATCGTTCTGAAATCTGGGGCAAAAGTAGAAAGAATACTCCGTTACGCCTTTTCCGCCGAATGCGCCAAATTGAATTCGGCGGAAACAAGAAAGGGGCAAAACCATCGTCTTGCCCCTCTATATCAACATTTTACAGAGATATAATTATTTTCTTTACGTCAAATGAAGTCTATCATTCGGCGCAAGATTCTATATATTGTGAGACTTTGCGAAATCCTCCACAAAACCCTCTACCTCATAATCTATATTCCCGTCATTGATCTTCTTTCTGATATAATTGCCATACGACTTTTGGGTAACACCCAGTTCCAGATGACAATCATCGTGCAGAAAACGAGTGATGGATGAGCCATTAGGAACACCAGCACTCACATAGCCCTGATTAGACCAACGCAGGAAAAACGCCACCACACTCTTGTTCAACAAACCATCGGAAGTGGAAAGCTGACTGTCCGAAATATGATGCAGCTTGAGATATTTCACAAAAGCATCCGCCATCTTCCCGGTAAGCCCCACATCCTTTTCACCCTCAGGAGTAGAAAAGAGATTCTCGGCACTTCTTCCCGCAGAAGATGAAGCACACTTCACCTTAACACTCTGTTCAAAAACAACTTCATCGGTATCATTCTTCATTTCAGAAGAATCATCGGAATCCTTATGTTGATGTTCATGACTCTCATAATAGTTCTCTATATAGGTTACGGAACCTGCAAAATGGAAATTTCTACTCATCAGTATGTGGTTTTGTGTCTTCATCAGAATTCTCGTAATTATTCTCTATATATTTGCTATTAGACTGTACATACACAACATTCTTGTACAAGCAAACACCACCGTTTTTACACAAAAAACGGATAATTCTAAAAAATGATATTCTATCCATATCTTAAGTAGTTTAAATTATTACTAAAACTTGATATGGTCCTCTAATTGGTACGCGGAGGGCTAGACTAGAATAGCCAAGGAGAGCTTCTTAGGGTGGCATCCTCGATGCCGGCAGACAAGTCTTCCCTAGGTAAGTGTATTAGTTCGTTTCATGTTGATTTTTTTAGATAAATGTTATTGTTATTCATTATTTATTTTTAGGCACAAAAAGCTTTTGGTATTTTGCTATATGTGCTTCCAATTTGTTAAGTTGCTTCAAGTCTTTCGCAAAAGTAATCCACTGCGAAAATGCTTCATTGAAATTCTTTTCAAACAGACTCTTGTCAAACTTCTTACCTTCCGCCGTATGTCGTTTGATCAGTTCATCAACGATTCTATCCCAATTATATAGGATACAGCAGCACCATCTTCGCTGCTGCAAAGGCTGAAGACTTACACTTCTCTTCAGCACTCTGAGCACTGTATCACACTTTATATGCGTGATATTAGAAAACTGATATGCAGATATCTGTTCAGCTTTGCCACCAATAAATGAATTGAGATACAAGATGATGCATTCTTCCTGTATCTTATCAATTCTTTTGTCTAGCTGAGCTAAATTCTCCAGAATCAACACCCTTCTATGTTCTGCTATATCCAGCATATTAATTGTAAATTTATGCGAATTTACTACTAATAGTTGGAACAGCCAAATACATTACCCACATAGCAAAAATAGGAGGGTATATTTTTCAGAAACGTTAATACTTGAACAAAAATTAACTACAGAATAACAAAAAAAAGAGAGAAAGTGCGCATTTTTAGCACTACACTTCCTCTCCTCGACTTTTATGGATGGGTAGGTAATTCTATTACCATTTCCACAGCTATTTCGTCACGGCATTATACAATTCCTGATAATCCTTGACAACATCGTAAATGTAACCATTCTCGCTGATGGCTGCAAAATGCTTGCGGGCACACGCTATCTTGCTTCCCTCGATGCCTCGCAGATGTGAACCCTGGATATCATTACCCTTGGTTTCTGCCACAAAATAAACATGCTTCACGCTGCCATCACGGAATGCCACAGCCCAGTCGGGATTGTATTTGCCCATAGGCGTGTTGATGTAGAAGCCACGAGGCAGTTTGGTATAAACCACCACGTCATCCTGACGCTCCAGAGACTCAGCAAAGTTCTTCTCTACACCCATACTGTCGAGCACTACGAGGTCGTAGAGCGACTTCTTTGACTCTATGGCATTGATACCCAACTTGCCTCGCAGAGCATCCACCGTAAAGATGTCGGTAGAGAACTCATCATTCAGTTTCTCGTATGTAATACACTGGATAACGGCAAGAGCCTTGCAGTCGTTGATGATCAGTCCAGCCTTGATGATGAATTCCTCCGGATTCATCTTGAACATGCTGAATGTTTCCGGCTTGATACCCTTCAGGATTTCCACGATGGTCTTTCTTGTCAACCCCGTAGCCGTTACCAGCTGACCTATCAGGTCGTATGTCACTTCCTTGCCCACAGCTTCCGTTACATGGATGGTCCGCACATCGCCCAGATTCATTGCCACGCCCGCTTCAAGCGACTCCTTGTCTCTGATTTCATCCATCGAACCGCCTTCTACCACGATGCGGATTTCCGTAACCCTCAACTTTTCATCAAGTTCCTCGATGGCTTTCTTCACAAGACCAGAAGTTTCAAAGCTTACCTGATAGTAGGTGCGGCGGTTGATGCGCTTCCAGAGATTCTGGAACTCCTTCTTGGCAAAATTGTCCTTCTGCAACTTGGCAAGCTTAGGCTTTCTACCATTCTCCGGTCTTACAGCCGCAGGATCAAAGACGGTATCAAGGGCTGCAATAATGCCCTCCCTCCAATCATTAGCCTTACCGAAGTCGAGCCTGTCATTGCGCTTATCCTCAAAATACTGAGCAGTCAAAGCACCGTTATCATCCACATAATCTTTACGGATGAGGGCATTATAGATAGCTCTTGCCTGATTGACGTCAAACTTGCCATTGGTTCCATCTGCCATTGTATAAGACCTGCCCTCGAAAAGGTTGGCTGTGATGATGATTGGTCGGTCGGCACAGTCTTCTGCCATTTCCGTCTGCAGTTTCTTGGCGAAATCATCATAGCTCTCGCTGGCTATCACGGTGAGGATATTGGTATCAAACACATGGTCGCCCAATACATCCGCATCCTGGCGTTCACCCTTCTGATTCACGCAAAGGCGCATACCTCGCCCCACTTCCTGGCGCTTCTTGGTCTCATTATCCGAGTTCTTCAAGGTGCAGATCTGGAACACGTTTGGGTTGTCCCAACCTTCCTTTAGGGCGGAGTGCGAGAAAATGAAGCGTACTGGCTCGTTCAGCGAAAGCAGACGTTCCTTATCCTTCATAATCAGGTCGAAGGCACGCTCTTCGTTCTCTCCCTGCCTTTTTTCCTTCGATTCCACCATCTTACTTTTATTATCCATGGAGAAGTATCCCTTGTGCACCTTGGAAGCCGCATTGCGAGGGTCTGAAAGATAGCGCAGATAGGCTTCATCCGTAAATGATGGCAGCATTTCTGAAAGCACTCGGGTATATTCTTCCTCAAACATCTTGGCAAACTTACCCTTGCTGTCCTCACTATCATAGACTTTGTAGCTATCCACATGGTCGATGAAGAACAGACTGAGCACCTTGATATGCTGACCATACAGCTGGCGCTCACGCTCCAGATGGGTGCGGATGGTTTCACGAATCTGAATACGACGGATATAGTCTTCGTTCACGCTGCCCACGGCATCGCCTTCATGCAGAGTCAAGCCGTTAAGGAAGCGCACGAAACCCAGCCTTCCGTCTATGCGTTCTACGATGAAGTTGTTGTCATACTCGGCAAGCCCGCCGCTCTGCTCCTTCAGGTTGAAGCGTTCATCCACGAGTCGGCTCACCTGCTTTGTACCGGTCTGCGTCTTGATGTCGAAGCTGATGCGAGCCTGCGGATTGCCCTTGCCGATGACGATTTCCTCCAGATAGACGTAGCCGTTGGTGGCGGTACTGCCTATCTGTCTGATACCCTTCACCTCAATCTTCTTCACCAGTTTCTGGTTGTAGGCATCGATGGCATCCAGCTTATACACCATATTATATATATCACCCTTGCGGTGGGTGGCACTATACAGAAGGGTAAAGAGCGGCTTGAACATGGCAATACCCTTACGGGTCTTGTTTTTCTTGTCCACACCCAATACCGACTGAGGTTCATCGATAATCATGATAGGATGGGTCTGTGCCAATACGTCGATAGGACGGCGGGAACCGAACTCATCACGTCGTTCGAAGATGATGCGGGCTGCCTTATCAGCTTTCTTCAACTTGCCTTTCTCCATCTTATCGGTTGACTTCTCCTCATCCATAGATGCGTTGAATGCCTGGGTATTGATAATCATCACGTGCATGCCTGCATCGCTGGCAAAAGCATCTATCTTACTGAGCTGCTTGGAGTTATACATAAAGTATTGCATGCGCTTGCCGTATTCCTGGGCAAAATGCTCCTGCATGCTCTCAAAGCTCTTCAATACGCCTTCTCGGATGGCGATGCTTGGCACCACCACCACAAACTTGGTCCAGCCATAGCGGGCATTCAGTTCATACATGGTCTTGATGTAGGTATAGGTCTTACCCGTACCCGTCTCCATTTCGATGGTGAGGGCGGTACCTACGCCTTGCAGCTGCTGCAGCTGTTCTACAGGTTTCAGACCCTGTTCTGTCTGTATGGCTCTTACATTCTCGCAGACGGCTTCCGGTGCGAGGATGACGTTCTTGTTGCCAAAGCCTTTTACTACAAAGAGGTCTTGATTAACTCCCTGGTCCACAATATGGTCGCTCAGTCCGTCGCTTTTGGGCTGACCTGTAAAGGCATTAGCCACAGCCAGCGCCGCTTCGGTTTGGAAGCGTTGATGTTTATATCTGAGTTTCATAGGCTTAAATCACTCTAATATTCTTCACTACTTCCTGGTCGCTCCAATCCAGCTTCTGCTTGAAGGTCTCGTAGATATTAATCTTGTCGGCATCCTGGGCAAAGCAACTGTCACGGAAAATGACACGCAAAGGCATCTTTTCTGCCATGGCTTTTACTACGTCTTCTGATACGTTCTCGGCGAAGCAAGCCACCAGGTCGCCGTCGTTCACGGTATAGATGGTCTTGCCATCCACCACTTCCTGGGTCATAGGTAGAGAGAGCTGAACGCCCCAGTCGAGCATGCATCCAAAGAGCAGGTCGAGGTCGTTTCTGTCGACCTTGATATTATTCAGGAACAGATCGAGATCGTCCTGATTATAATCCTTTGGAGAACGTTTTACATCCTCGTAATTACCTTCTTCGAGACGGAAGACACGGAAGCCGGTATCGAGGTCGGCAGTGGTAAGAGGAGATTCCTCCTTGATTTTCTTGCCGGCACGGCGAATTCGTTCCTTGGCAACTTCAGGGATGGTCTTATAGCCAGCCTTTCTTGCCTCGCTATCCTCCGGAGTTTCTTCGGGAATCTGAACCATAATGAATTTACGATTACCTCCATCTTCGGCGTTGAGCTGCATTGCTGCATGAGCAGTAGAACTACTTCCGCTGAAAAAATCTAAGATTATACTATCTTTAACAGATGCTAGTTTTAGTAGATGAAGGGCCAGTTCAGTTGGCTTTGGAGTATCAAACACAGCAACACCATCAAATAATTTTTTAAGATCATTTTTTGCTTTTTCATTTGTTGAAACTTCATTAGCAAACAAGATAGTTTCAGGAGTTAATCCTCTTTCCTTTGCATTCAAATAAGTTTTAATTCGTGGAACTCCATTACCATCTTTTCCAAACCATATACGATTTTCGGCTATAGCCTTTTGCATTTCTTGTTCTGTATATACCCAACATCTACCACTAGGTAACTGGTGTTGCTTCCCATTAGGAGCAATTAGAGTATAAAATTGATTTTTAGTCCCATGACCACCTTGTGCATGAGCGGGATCAGATTTCCATAGTCCACGAGGATCATTGTCTGGATTTCCATAATTTGCCAATGCTTTATCATTCATAGGAAGCAATGCTAAACGTCTTCCTTCTTGACTAGATTTTGAATAACATAATATATGGTCATGACGCTGCGATACCTCTTTTCTATTTTCTCTATTAACTCTTTTCTCCCAAATAAAATTTGCCACAAATCCCTCACATCCAAACACTTCATCACAAATTTTTCGCAAATTTCCAACCTCTTTATCATCAATAGAGATAAAAATCACTCCATCCTCTGACAGCAGCGATCTCGCCACCATCAATCTCGAATACATCATAGAGCACCAATCCGAATGAAAACGTCCATTCGAATCCATGTTCTTGATATATTTATTGCCCAATTCATCTACTGCTCCCGAAGCCTCAGCATACTCATCGGCAGACATGGCAAAATCATCATGATAAACAAAGTCATTACCCGTATTGTAAGGCGGATCAATATAAATCATCTTTACCTTACCCAGATAAGACTTCTGGAGAAGTTTAAGCACTTCGAGGTTATCTCCCTCAATATAAAGGTTTTGGGTATTGTCCCAATCCACACTATCCTCCTTTACAGGACGCAATGTTTTCTTAGTAGGTTGCAAAACTTCGGCACGAGCTGCCTGCTTGCCAACCCAGTTGAACTCGTATGCCTCAGGAGCATCCTCCACTGCGTTGTCACCAAGAAGCTGGCGAAGTACGTCAAAATTAACTACACGTTTTGCCCCCCCATATCAGGGTCGGCTACCTCCGTAAAGCACGAAGGCGCAATCTGATAAAGCGCATCCAGATTCAGCTGCGCTCCATCTGCCGACTGCAATTCCATTCTATTTGGTCTATCCATATAATTTATTATTTTTATTATTGCTTGCTATTTTTCTCCAATTCTGCCTCAATATCCTCAATACTAGGTAATGAACTCTTAAACTCTGTAGGCAGCAAGTTTACCCCCTCAAACTCAGAGATTCCTATCGGCTGATTATAACCTTCAAGAGAATATTGCGCAAATATATTATCTTTCGATTTACAGATGAGCAAACCAATCGTAGGATTGTCAGCATCACTCTTTAGTGTATGGTTTACAAACGATATGTAGGCTGATAGTTGTCCCAGATATGAAGGTTCAAACTCGGTAACTTTCACCTCTATCACCACATAACTATGAATTCGCGTGTTGTAGAAAAGCAAATCAAGAAACTGCTCTTTCGAACTAACCTGTAAACGATATTCTTGCCCCATAAAGGCAAAACCACTTCCCAATTCCATAAGAAATCGGATAATATTATCTATGAGAGCCTGTTTCAGTTCTTTTTCTTTGAAACCTTCTGTCATCGTCAGGAAATCAAAGTTGTATGGATCATGCAACAATTCCTTTGCCAATTCACTCTGTGGTGTAGGAAGTGTGTTACAGAAATTGTTCACAGCATTACCTGTGCGTTCGTAAAGATCTGTGTCAAGATGGTTCAACAATACAGCACGACTCCAGTTTCCCTCCATTGCCTTTGCAACAAAAAACAATCCTTTCTGTACATCACCCTTTATCTTGTCAAGGATGAACTTATGGTGTGTCCATGGTATTGAAAAAAGCATCTCCGCAATGTCTTGCTCCTTTTCTCCAACTTGAGGTAAGAATTGAACAGAATGTGGTGTTTCAATTTTTCCCCCAACTTGGGGGAAATTTATAACTATCTGAGAATAAGTAGTATAGAACTTTTTGATATAATAGAGATTCGTCTTAGAAAAACCATTCTCTTCCGGCATAGCATCCTTCAAATCCTGACTCAGCGTTTTCATAATGCCTTCACCCCATCGCTCTTCAATATTCATATTTACCATATCTCGCCCAAGCTGCCAATAGTATATCAGCAACTCACGATTCACCTTCACAGCAGCCTTAATCTGTGCACTGCGAAAGCGATGTTTCAAATCCGCAACCCATGCGGCATATTCTTTATCTGTTGATATTAATTTACTCATATATCTATTGATTATTTAGTTCATTTTTTCTTTTTCCCACTCAGCAACCTTCTTCTTCAACGCCCGAGCCTCGTTGTTCAGAAAAAGAGACTGCAGCTATTGACACACGAGATCCTTTAGATAATTTGGTCTTCAAATCATCTATCACCCGTTCTGATATGTTGTTTATAACCTTAATCAATTCCATGTTCAATTCGTTGATATTTACAAAGTTACGTTGTTCCTAAGTTCTACTTTATTTATTTTATCCTTCAAAAGTACAACAATATTTTGGAACAAGCAAGAGATTTCTTCAAAAGTTTCAGAAAAAGTTTTTCAGCAGCATGTTGGCAAGCAAATGAAATCACCCCAAAATCCGCAACTAAGCCCTTTCAGCCTGTTCAACCGTACAGTTAGAAAAGGTGCCGCATTATTACAACTACCAGCTGATACCGCCTAGCGGACTTGCGTTCTTGAAAAACTAAAAAAGGGTGCGTTATAGACTTATGACACACCCTCTTATATCTTGTCAAGAAAACCTATTAATACTTCTTTGCCAACGACTTCAATGTCGTTTCACACCATCCCCTCGGCAGCTTACTATATTGGGGATTATCACAAGTGATTGATGCGTTTGAGCAATTGTTTAATCTTCCTCTAATTTCTTTATTTCTTCATTCTCCTCAAACTCCTCAATCCATTCCTTCACCTTGGCTTGCAGCAAGGCTTTGTCGGGCAGATAGAGCTGGTAAGCCGCTGCATAGACGTTTGCGTCTTTAGGAAGAGTGAGTTCTACAAGTGCATCGTTTTTCCGTTCGCAAAGCAAGATACCAATCGTCGGTTTTTCAAACTCCTGTTTTATATGCCTGTCATAATAGTTCACGTACATCTGCATTTGCCCCAAATCTTGATGTGTCAATTTGCCCATCTTTAGGTCAATGAGTACATAACATTGCAGCAGGCGGTTGTAGAACACCAAATCAACAAAGAAATGTTGCTCGTCAAAAGTAAACCTCTTTTGCCTTGCCTCAAAAAGAAATCCCTTGCCTAATTCGAGCAAGAACTGTTGCATTTTATTAATAATAGCATTTTCTAACTTCGATTCAGAATATGCTGTATCTGGATTTAATCCTAAGAATTCCAATGTCAGAGGATTCTTTATTACATCAGATGACTTTTCTACAGTTTGCCCCTCTTTAGAAAGTCGCATTACTTCTTCCTTGTTACGGCTTAATACCAAACGCTCATACAGGCAACTCCCCACTTGTCGGCTCAGTTCTCGCACGCTCCAATCTTGTTGTGTCGCTTCAATTTCATAAAAGCGGCGTTCCTCAACTCGCTCAATGCGCATTAGAATAAGATAATGCGACCATGAAAGTTGGAATTTAGGGACTTCATTCAATTGGGGCAACGGTGTTGCCCCAATTTGATATGGACTATATGCCTTATAGAAAAATCTGCATCTCTTTAAGGTATCAACAGTCCATCCGTTTCCATATTCAGCACAGAGTTGTTCAGAAAGTTGCTTAAGCACTTTCTTTCCGTATGCGGCACGTTCATATCCATTCTGCTCATCCTCAACAATGTATTTTCCTATTCCATAATAGGTATATACCATTGCTGTATTAATAGCAGTCTTTGCTTGTTTCCGAGATTTTTCAATCAATTTAGAGATGTGCTCAAAGAGAGCATCCTCACGCTTCTGTATATCATTCATTTTCATCTTCCGATAATGCAATATTATAATATAGGGACAAAAATACAATAAAAAGTTGAAAATAATTAATTTGCTATTGAATATTTTATTATTATTAGCAGAAATATGTAGATTCTAAGTCCTTAAAAAATGAGTTACCGCCCCAGTTCGTGCATTTTTTTAAGGAACTGCCTTTTCGCTTACGGAGAAAAAGTGGCAATATTGCCAAAAAATCTTCGTAAGATATCATCCAGATAGCACTCGATGATATCGAAAATTCAGAACTTAGGGAGCCACTTACTCTCTACAGACACATCAAAGCCAAGATGATAGACGACGACCTGTACTATATCCTTCTTGACGAAGTGCAACTGGTACCCAGATTTGAGGCACTGCCAAAAATCTCAGAAAATACGCAAATCTTTTTAGCAGAAATATTAGAAAATACGCAAATCTTCTATAATATTGTAGTAGTTTTACCAACCTTCTATAGAAAATGGTCTCCTTGCTAAGGATTAACGAGGGGAACGTTATATTCTGCCGCAAATCGCTAAAAAAGTATAATTGCGGCAGATTATAGTATATTATATTTTGCCGTAAACTATATTTTTTGTACTTTTGCGGCAGAATATAATAAGTTTTGAGACTATGATAGTAGGAAGAAAAGAGGAAATTGCAGAATTAAACAAGTTGTATTACAGTGACCGACCAGAGTTTGTCGCCGTATATGGCAGACGACGTGTGGGCAAGACGTTTCTTATCAAGCAGGCACTGAAGGAGCGCATTACCTTTCAGCATACAGGGGTTTCGCCAGTTGACCAAGATAGTGACAAAAGTCGAATGAAGGTTCAACTGGAGAGCTTCTATTATGCGCTTCTTAATCAAGGACTTGAGGGATATAAACAACCTAAGTCCTGGATGGAGGCATTCTTCCAGCTGGAACAGTTGTTGCAACACTTGGATACAGGTGAGCGACAGGTTGTCTTTATAGATGAACTGCCATGGATGGATACACCTAGGTCTGGCTTTCTTCCTGCTTTCGAGAACTTTTGGAATGGATGGTGCAGTGGCAGAGATAACATCATGCTGATCGTTTGTGGCAGTGCTACCTCATGGATTCTTAGCAATTTGTCGAGAAACAAAGGTGGACTTTATGGCAGATTGACTGCGGAAATCAAACTATCTCCCTTTACCTTGCGAGAGTGTGAGGAGTATTTTGAGCATGCTCAAATCCAAATGAGCCAATATGATATCTTGCAAAGTTATATGGTGTTTGGAGGCATACCTTATTATATAAGCTATTTCCAGAAAGGATTGAGCTTCGAGCAGAATGTGGATAAGATTCTGTTTGGTAGCAAGCCTCGTTTGCGTGATGAGTTCAATCGGCTTTTTGCTGCCATCTTCAATAATCCAGAGGATAGCAAGAAGGTAGTCAGGCTATTGGCTACTCGTCATGCAGGTTTCACTCGTGAGGAAATCAGTAATGCCACCGGTATTCCTTTGGGTGGTGGATTAACGAATACGCTTGCAGCTTTGGTGGAGAGTGATTTTATTATGAGATATCATCCTTATGGTAAGGCGAAGAGTGTGGAATGCTATAAGTTGATGGATAATTTCTGCCTCTTTTGGCTGAAATATGTGAAAGCTAATGCATGTGATGCAGGATTTACCAATGATAACATGACTTCAGACATTCTGAAGGCTTGGCATGGGGTGGCTTTCGAGGAGGTTTGTTGGCAACATATAGAGCAAATCAAGCGTGCTCTTCAGATTGCTGGCGTCAAATCTTCTGTTTCTGCCTGGAGTGTGAAGGGAGATGATGAACAAGAAGGCGTGCAGATTGACTTGTTGATTCTTAGGGATGACAACGTGGTCAATCTATGCGAGATGAAGTTTGCCAGTGCTCCTTATCATATAAGTAAGGATGAAGAAATGCGTTTGCGCCATCGCATAGAGGCATTGAAGAGCACTTTGTCGCCAAAACAGTCTGTTCATCTTACGATGATTACCACTTATGGTGTGGCGTATGGCAAGCATAGTGGAATTGTGCAGAAAGAGGTTACAATGGAGAATTTATTTAAGTGATAATATGGATCACCTGCAAAAGCATATGGCTATGCACAAATTCTAGTGAATCACATCCACACGCTTTTGCAGATGCCCCACTAAAACTCATACTTTTTGCCCAGGATTTTATTGATGCTTTGAATGAGGATATGATAGGCAGGATTACCCATTGCCCCATGACCATGACCAGCGATTTCATAGAGCTGGGTATCTGGGCGGCCAACAAGGTTCATCATTCGCCACATATAGGCATTCTCCTCATATCTTCCAAACAGTTCGATATTGCGGTCACCCGTTATCAGAATCAAGGGAGCCGCATCCTTTCTGACATGGAAAAGAGGAGCATACTTGTCTATCGTTGGCTGAAGATTATCAATGCCGTTCATCTTACGATAGGCAAAGTGACTGATCATTTGTCCACTGAAAGGTATCAAACCAGCAATTTGGTTGGCATCTACACCATAACGGCCTAGCCATTCCTTGTCCAGTCCAAGCATCGCCGTGATATATCCACCGGCTGAGTGGCCTGAAACAAAGATTTTCTTACTGCTTCCATTATACTTCTCGATGTTCTTGAATACCCATGCCAAGGCGGCAGCACAATCATCCAGGCACTGGTCGATGGTAACAGTAGGGAGGAGGCGATAATTGACACCCACAATGGTATAGCCCTGGGACATCAGTTGGGAAGGCAGTTGCTTATTTCCGCTGGTAAGACCACCACCATGATACCAAACGACCACAGGACAATCTTTCTGCCCTTTGCTATAATAGATGTCAAGTTTACAACGCTCATTGACATAAGCGTCTTGATTACTCTTATACTGGATGTCGCTAACAATCGTGGCATCTTTGTTGCTTGCGCTTTGCGCACTGATGCTCAAAGTACATATTGCTAAAAGCATCATCAATAACATTTTTCTCATAGTGGTTTTATTTTACCTTAATTCCGCAACACTATTATAAATCAAACTTTTTAAGTACCTGAGCAGCAAAAAGTTGTCCATAGTCTTGCCATATCGAAGAATTCACTTATCTTAGTGTTGCAAAAAGAAAACAAGAAAATCCGACGATAGACACGGCAAAGATACAAATTAAATGATAGAAAGTACGTATTTTTTATAAGTGATTGAGAATGAGATAAGTTTTTATCTCATAAAAAGAAGAGGTTACGAATTAGAAATAAACAGAATGTAGCATCCTGCTGTGATTTGCATAACCATCCAAAGAACTCTTTCGGTTGCAAAGGTACGATATTTAATCGGGGATAAAGAATGTTTTAAGATTTTTTATCCTCGATTTTTTGCTTGGATAAATCTGTTTTTATTAAACCATATTCTTCTCTATTCTTTGCTATTTCCATTTCAATCCATTCAAACTTATGTGGCAATGGTTTCTGTTTTTTGAATGGTCTATTTCGTTTGCATATTCTCATCCTTTCGTGTGTTTTGTATAAAAGTCAGCCGTCGTCGCAGAAAGACAGTCCTCGTACCTCAGACTAACTTCCTCCGACTATGGCACGGCAAGAAAAATCCTTGGCGGTATGCCTTGAAATACTTCAAGACTATACTGCCAAGGACTTTTCTTTGTTTGCCGTGCTGACAACGGCTGACTTTTATAGCCACAACTCGCAGTTCCATTTTTTATCGCACAATCCAAACGACAT
>ERZ1027255.282-NODE-282-length-18518-cov-7.706277_pt1 | contig 18518 bp, 15 predicted proteins | sample MGYA00519261_ERZ1027255 | MGnify/ENA primary metagenome ERZ1027255 (study PRJEB26926, sample SAMN06164399) | human gut metagenome | biome: ENVO:00009003; feature: ENVO:2100002; material: ENVO:00002003 | host: Homo sapiens | place: USA | collected 2012 ...
TTCCTGCACTCACAGGAACAGTCAACATCGATAATATCCTTGACGAGAGTGCCTGCGAGAACTTCGGTAACGGTGCACGATGGATGGATTTGCGCAGAACCCAGACTTTGGTTGACCGCTGCAACAGATATAACCATGAGATAGAAGGCAAGGCTGCCCAGTATATAGGACAGAAGCTTCTCCGTCCTATCCCACAGGCTGCCATCGATGCCAACGACCAGTTGTCGGCTGCCGACCAGAATCCTGGTTATTAATATCAATATGATGGTTTACCACACATACACATAAATATTCATCATCATTGAAAAGGGCTGTATCCTTGGAAAATTTCCCGCCGGATACAGCCCTCATTTTTTTGTTATTCCAAAGCCTTTGGATTATTTCATCTCGCAATCTGGCAGCACTGCCATGCATCTCTTTCCTTCCACGGTTTTCAGGATGCAGCCAATGGTCTTTCTGCCGATATTTCTGTTCACAGGAACCTTCGATTGTGCAATTACCTCTACATAGTGAACGCCGGCGTTCGGCACATCCATCGGCAGCACTCCCTCTGCCTGCATCTTCTCGTGCTCGAATCTATCTACGTCGTCAAATCTTACGTAGCGGTTGTTCTTGCTGTCAACGAATCCTACGCATACCGAATCTTTATCGGTGGCGATGGAGGCGAAGATCAGTTTCTCTCCTGCATATCTCTTGAACACTCTGCCTCTCTCTCGCTGCAGCAGTTCCGCCATTGATACCTTGCATACTCTTCCGCTTTCATATACCATGATCAGCCAGCCTTCTTCCTCATCCTCGTGAACGGCGAGCTTCAGGCGATAGTCTTGCCAGTCGTCTTCGTCAAGCAGTTTATATTCATCGGTGTCGAGCAGGCAGATTACGGCGGTTACAGGGCGATAGCCTTCCTCGTAGTCGTGCAGCGCATTGTTGCGCAGGCGCGATGTCTGGATATAGTCGGTGATAGGTGCCGACTCCACGAGCTTGGCTGTAGTCTTAGCCTCTTTCTCCTTCTCGCTAGCCGCAGGTTCAGCCGCAGTGCTTGCTGGTGTAACTGCTGCCAGATGAGGCACATGCTCTTCAGCCCACTGCTTTCTGATGGCAAAGAACTTGTCCTTGTAGTTATCGTTCACCTTTCGTGCCGATGTACCCATTCGCTCAAAGTATTCCGAGTTCACGGCGATAGGGTGCGGACATGGTTCTATGTCGATGATGAGCACGGCATTGCTCACCTCATCATCGAAGTGGGTATGCACATAGTGGGCACCCTCCTGGCCCAGGTAATATACTATCTGGTTGTTCACATACACCTCAAGCTTATCTCTTGAACCCTTGAAGAGCGGATTCTTCAGGTCTTCTTCCAGACCCATCTCATAGCCTATATCCGATACACCCAGGTAAAGATATCCGCCTTCGGCATTCAGGAAGGCACACAGTTCCTGCATAATCTTCACGGTCTGAGCCGTCACATCCACCTTCATCGAGTTTTCCGGATATACGATAGAAGTCTTGAATTCGGTGTGGAAGTCTTCCTTGCCATAGTTCTTCTTGTTTGAAGAAGATTTATGCAGCTTCAGCAGAGCTCTGATCTTGTCGAGGATGTCGCCAGCCTGGGTGAGGAGCCCCGATTTCTTCACGAAGTTGTGCGATAGCACCAGGGCGGCAAGCTGCTGCAGCTGAGGGTCTTCCGTCAGACTGCTCCATTGGTACAGTTCCTCGTAGTGTTCATCGCTGTCCAGGCAGCCTATGATTCTCAGCTGCATGAAGTCATGGCGCAGGATGGCATTGCGCTCAAAGAGTTCCGGCTCCGTCTCGGCTATGTGCTCTATCTTCTTGGTATCCACCTTGTCCAGTGCCGCAAAGTCGTTGAGCAGTTCCAGCAGGGTGAGTCGGCTGTCGTAATAGTTGGTGCGCTCCTTGCTGTCTATCATGATGGCGAGCAGTCGGCAGAAATTCAGATAGTTGTACGCCTTGATGTTATCCTCCTCCAGGGTAGCCTTGGCATCGATGATGCCCATCAGTTCCGCCACATATACCTTGTCCATCACCACGGCATCCGCCAGTTCGTCTTTCTCGGCCTGCGGGTTATACACCTCGTGGTTGGCATAGCCGAGCATCAGGTTGTGGAAGGCTTCGCCCAGACTGAATCTGCTTTCTGGCGATTCCCGCAGGAAGGTACCGTACAGATAGTCGCCCGTTCCCTCGGTAATGTTATCCACTTCCACTATCATGCCTCTTTGCAGGTCGTCTATCGTCATGCCTGGCGCAGGAGCTATGGAAACCGAGAAGCCTTCGCTGCTCACTGCCGGTACCCGCTGCAGGCCAGGAACCTGACTGCAGAGCAGGCAGGTGAGTCGGGAGTTATAGAACAGGTCGTTCACTCTCACGTCGTCTTCATATTCGCTGATCATATCGCGCATGGCAAACTGGTAGGTGCCGTCGCTGTTCACCTTTTTCACGTATGCATGCAGCAGCAGCGGCATGCCCTGGTATTGGAACGACTGCAGGTTTACATCGCCCGGGAAGAACGGAACCACATCGTTCAGCACGTCCAGCGTACCCGTTCCCTCATATCCGTCTTCCACCACCTGGCATTCAAACATCAGTTGTCCAGCCAGCTGCTTGGTTACGATAATCACCGTCTCGTCGTCGTTGTATAGGTTGCTGTTTTTCTTCTTCGAAGTCTTTCTTTTCTGTGCAAACAGCGAGTGGTTGATGTATTCCCACAGCTCCTTGTAGTGTTCGATGGTGGTGCCCACCTTTCCGCGCAGTTTCACCGGCGGTTTCTCGTCCAGTCGGATGGAAAGTCCGTGCCACAGGCCCATTCGGGCAGAGAGCGGCAGATAGAGATTCTCCTTATCCAGGTCTTTTGGTTGTATGTTGATGGCCTGTTCGTTCACGGTGAGCAGAGTCATCTCGCTTTCATATTTGGCGGGTTCAATGCTTTCCACGTTCTCGTTGTCCTGCGAGCATAGTATGTTCGAGAGCACGAAGGCATCATCGTTGTTGAATGGCAGGGCAGCATCGAATTCCGCTTGCGTAAAGAGCGAGAGGAACGATTTCTGCAGCGTCTTGTTAGGGTCGCTCACGTTCATCAGCGAAACCAGTCGGTAGAGCAGTGCCTGGTTCAGCGAACTGTCATAAATTTTATGTGTAGCTTGTCTGCCGAGCATCAGTTCCATGATAAGCACCTGTATCATCGTTTCCTTGGTGGCTAAGTCGCTCGATAGTCTGTCGGTCTGGCTATGGATATTATCCACGTATCCCTGCAGCAGTTTGAGCCATTGCATCTGGAAAGGCTTTCTGTTCCACAGATACACCTCTTGGCTTCTCAGGGTGGAAAGTATGGTGTCGATGAATTTCTCCATCATCGAGAAGTCGAGCATGAAGATGCACTGCATGATGCAGAATTGCTTTCTCGGATGGTAGATATAGGCGCATGTAGATAGGGTGGAAAGGATTCTGCTGATGGTTTCCTCGGCTTTTCCCTTTCTCAGAATTTCGATGGCTTGTATGTAATAGGATAGCAGCTCGATGATGTCGGTGAATCGCTGTTCCAGCAGCACACGTTCAGCCTCCTTGCATCGTGGCAGCAGGTTTTCGCTTTCCAGCGTAGTCATGCAGTGGGTCTGTATCTGTCTGAGCAGCACCTGCAGTTCGTCCTGGTTCAGGGTGTCAGATATGCCCGTAATCCATCTGTGGCATTCCAGGTCGAAGATATCCGATGGCGTATCTCCCAGCATCAGTCTTCTGAATTCCTGTGTATTCCAGGTTTCATCTCCTATGATGTCATAGAATTCCTTTTCAGACATTGAGAATTCCGATTTGTCGGCACCCAGCACCTCTACCAGCTGCACATCCATGTATTTCTGGTGGAATTTCATGATTCGGCATCTCACCATAGGGGTCAGGGCGGCATTGATCACCATGTCTCTTTTCAGCATGGCGGTGAATCCGAATTCATCTTCCAGATGGTAGAAGTTTCCCAGCGCCATCTTGATCTTGAAGTTTACCTCATCATTTTCCTTGTAGTGTTTTCTCATCAGGTGCTCAATGTTCTGGGCTATGAAAACCTTTCCCAGGTGGGTGGTAATCATCACACAGTTGAGCCTTTCAGGGGCGGGTTGCCTTCTCTGGAAGTCAATCTGTGCTACCTTGTAGATTCTGTTTTCCACTTCGATGACGAACTTGTGTTCTTCCTCATCTACTCGTAAAACCTTTGCTTTGATGTACTTGTAATTATTCATATTGTATAATATATGTTTTAAACCGATTACAAAGATAATGATAATTTTTCATTTATCTTATAAAAAGACAATAAAATTGCATGTTTGTTCACAAGAATTTATAAAAAGCAGAAGTTTTGTGCGAATTGTTAGCTTTTTTAGGATTAAAGTGTAGAAAAAGAGGTATAAACGGTAAATGAGAAAGAGAGATAAGCGGCAAAAGAAAAGGGTGGGTTATGAATCTCATAGCGCACCCTCTTCTTTTCCGAGTCTTCCGTTTTCGGAGTCCGTTTCTGGAGTCTCTTTCCGGAGTCTCTTTCCGGAGTTCCTTATGAATCAATGTCTCCAAACAGCTTTGCTGCATCCAGGCAAGGACAGTCTTTTGGCGTAGTGCCAGGCAAATCGCGGTGACCCACTATCTTTGCATTCGGGAAGAGCTGATGCAGAATGTAGAAAAGGTCATGCAGTCGGTCATACTGTTCTCGGGTGATCGTGTTGGCAGGTTTGCCGTTCTCGTCCAGTCCGCCCTCATAGCAGATGCCTATGGAGCATCGATTGTATGGGCGAGCGTGCGCCCCCACCTCCAGCAGTCTGCGGTGCTGCGTCATCGTACCATCACGACGGATATAGAAGTGATAGCCGATGGTCATGAATCCGCGTGACTTGTGGTCCTTCTTCATCTGTTCCACGGTGTAACTCTGGTTACATCTCGTGGCAGAACAGTGCAGAACGAGGAATCTTACGGAGTTGCTTCCTCCCATCAGGTTTCCCTGTTCCATTCGTGTGAGCAGCTTCAGTTCATTTCTTATCAGCTCACCACCGATGTTCATAGGATAAGAGTCTTTGATCATAGCATTACATTTTTTAGATGATTTCATGGGTGCCGGGCATCACATCTGGATTTGTGTGCAGGAGCTTACGCCGAGAGCGGTAAGAGCAGCCACAATCGCCTGTATCACGGCATAGAGGATGCTGACCCATGTAATTTTCTTAGGTGTTTCCATGGTATGGTTTCATTCTTTTTTCTGTGTAACGAAATAGGCTGGAGTTTCATCTGCTTTTACAGATTTACGTGGCCAGAGTCGCTTCCGGTACCTTCGCTTCCGGTACCTTCACTGCCAGTACCCTCACTTCCGGTGCCGCCAGGGTTCTTGTTCTCCTCATTCTTCTTGTCACCAGGGTCTGTGGTGCCGCCGCCTGGAGTATTGCCCGGAGTGCCATTCTCAGTGCCTGCGCCTGAAAGATTGGCAAGCTTCTCAATATCCATGAGCGAAGCCTCTCGGTTGAGGTTAGCTCGGGTCAGCTCGCCGGTGGCACGAGCGCGGAGCTTGATGCTCTCGATGTTGGCAGCTACGGAGAACTTCGCCTTGTCTGTAGCGCCCTCCTTGTTCACGATGCCGCAGGTAAAGATGGCGAGGTCGTCTATCTTCACGGCAAATCCGTTGGTGATGTTCTCCTTGATACGCTTCACCATATCGGCGAGCATACCCTTCACCTGTCCCTCAGAGAAGCCAGTGTTGTAGGCAGCCATCTGCTTAGCGAGTCCGTCGATGTCCACGGTCTTGGTAATCACTGGGTAGGCATAGTACTTTCCGTATGCCTCCTTCATCTCTTTGTTCATGTTCTTCAGAATCTTGAAAAGAATCATAGTTGTGTCTCCTATTAGATTTAAAGTTAACAAGGTCCGTCCGTTTTTTACGCGGGCGAAGTCCATCATTCTGATTGACGGTGCAAAGATACGAAATTCATTTCATACGCAGGTTCTCAATTGGTCTTACCTGGCATGCATAGGGATTATTTTTTCGCAGAAAGTTCTGTAGTTCTGCAAGATTCTATGGTACATTCAAGCTTCAAATACCAATATAAAGTATGGTTTTTATTCATTTTGTTCATCGTATTGAATAAAATCAGTACTTTTTTATTCAATACGGACGAGATTTTGAATATTTTTCGTATCTTTGCCCCCGGTTTAATCAATGCGACGGAAGAGAAATGAGAACAATAATCAATAACCAGAAAAAGGAACGGGATATTCTGCTTTCCCGTCCTTATCTTACACGTCATACCAAGTATGATGTGGACGAGCTTTTGGCAAGTAAGCAAATCAAGTTGATAACAGGGCCAAGAAGAACAGGTAAGTCAACAGAGGCTTTGCTGATGTTGAAGGGCAGGAACTTTGCCTATTTGAATTTTGATGACGGAAAGTTACTGAATGCCTGGGACGATGATTTGGTTTGGGAAACTCTGCTTGCCGTTTATCCCGACTTCGAGTTTCTTCTACTTGATGAGGTTCAAAATATGGATGGCTGGGATTTGTGGGTCTCCAAGCTTTACCGCATGGAAATCAACATGGTTATTACGGGAAGTAACGCCAAACTGCTGAGTAGCGAAATGGCAACATTGCTTACAGGTAGATATATTCAGATAGAGATGCTGCCTTTCAGTCTTTCTGAATTCTTCATCTGGAATCACAGAAGTCTTGCAGAAGTATCAGATATGAAAGATAGCGCATCCGACTTCTCGCTTATGGCAGACTATCTGCACCATGGTGGCTATCCGGAGACTGTAGCAGCAAGAGGTCTGACTCAAAACTATCTTTCCACTCTTTTTGATTCCATCATCTGGAAAGACATCGCCAAGCGTCATAGAGTGCGTAATGTAGAGGACTTAAATAACTTGGCCATGTATCTGGTATCTAATTTCTGCAATCCTTTCAGTGCCAATGAACTGTCAGAAGAACTTGGATTTTCCAGCGTAGCTACAACCAAGAAATTTATGGGGTATTTAAGAGAGCCCTATCTCTTATATTATCTGCCGCGTTACAGCAACAAGCTGAAACTGATGAAGAAAGCTCCCCAAAAAGTATATGTGGTTGATAATGGTTTTGTAGAAGCCAAGGCTTTTAGCGTGCGTGAGAACTTGGGCAGGTTACTGGAAAATCAGGTCTTTATCGAGTTGGTTCGCAGGGGGTATCATACGGAAACCTCTCTTTTCTATTACCGTTCCCGTAATGATAAGGAGACGGATTTTGTGACCAGGCAAGGTACCCATGTAGAGAGTCTCATTCAGGTATGTTATGATCTTTCTTCCGAACGGACACTCAAGCGTGAGGTAGATAGCATCATAGAATGTGCCGGAGAACTCAAATGCTCCAATCTAATCATTGTCACGATGAGGGAGGAAAGGGTAATTGAGAAAAATGGATATAAGGTCAGGATTTTACCTATATATAAGTTTTAAAGGGAAGTTTTTCTACCTGTATGGTTGGAGCTGCCTGAAAGGGCAATTTCAACCATACATAAACGGTATCTCAACTGTTGACTGATAACAGCATGAGGATAAAGTTGTCCTAAAATATAGAGCACATTTCTTCTGATGATGTCCTCTGGTGCATCATCCATGTTACTTGTATAGACCCTTGTTGCAATCTTTCTCAGATTTCCACTTTTTACCTGCTTGCTACTGCGGATGTCAGCAGCACCTACCACTACTTCCAGAATATTATGTATAGTCTTATTTTGTGCCATATTTTTCGATTAAGCGTCTAGTTTTTAGTAAAGATAACGCAAAAAAATGGAAAAACGATGGAAAATTCCATCATTTCTTATAGTTTCTCAAAAAAAATCCGTACTTTTGCAGTTGGACTAATCTGATATGTCCTTTTCCAAGAAATGAATGTTGACATTGACTAATGTAACATCAAAACGAGGTCGAAAACCTCCCTGCATTGGACTTATCTCCAATGCCTCTCCCGAAAAAACATCGAAAAGGGGTGTCGGTAAGGTATGTCCTATTCCAAACAAGCTTAGATGGAGAAACTTCTATAGTAAATATTTGTAAACTAATAATTTAATTTGAATATGAACGCAAATAAAACAATTAAAAGTATTTTGGTATGTCTGTTTTTGTTCTGTACAACATGGTGTTGTATGGCGCAGACAATTGTGACGTTGGATAGTAAGGTGAAACCAACAAAGGAAGAAAAAAATGTGATGAAAGAATTGAAGAAGACAATAAGTCCCCAAAAAATAGTTGTCAGACAAGAGAATGATGGTTTTCGCTATTTCTTGTTGTCAACAAAAAATGGACTTATGGGCATTTGTAATATTGTTGGGAAAAGTATAATGCCTTTTCAGATGAAGACGATTTATTATTTTCCAAAGACTTCCAGAGGATATTTTAGCTTAACATGTAATAATTTACTTTATGAAAAAAAGAATTATTTACTATATCATGGAGATACAGACGCATCGTTCGTAGCTCACGATTTTAATGATAATTGTTTGATAGTAGATTTAAATGGTCAAATAAAATCCAAAAAACAATGTCTTAATCTTAGTGTATTACCTGGCTATATTATTATGAGTTCAGAACCATTGAGAATAAGTTCATGGCCATCTCTTGATAATTCTCATGGTAAATTTGAAACCATACATTATGAAAAAATTCGTATGCAGGGTGGAAAACATCTGAGTTTATATTCGTCAGATGGTATATGTATGGTAAAAGATGCTGACGAGATTGATTTTAGACATAAGAATGATTTGAATGACAAAATGATTAATTATTCTAAAAGAATAGATGGTATAGAAAAAGTGGGAGGTTTACTTTTAGATGATGTTAATAATTGTGTTCCTTGTTCTTTCTCAGAAGTTATGTATGATTTCACTAAAAAATGTTGGAAAATTAAGAGATCAATGGAAAGTGATTATGCTATTTATAATAAAGATACTGATTATAATAAATCTTTTAGAGACAAAGGCGAAGAACTCTTTGAAAAAAGAAATTACGCAGAAGTTATCAAGTTTTATGCAAATGATGGAATTGCAGCTCCTTGGGCGAAATTTTTTACGGGAGTGTCTTTAATGGATCTAGGACGAGAGCAAATATTAAATTTAGAAAGCAGTATAAGATATCTAAGTTGTCCTTGGGAGGGATTTGAGCGTACTTTTGATTTGCCTTTAGCTAAGAAGCAATTAGAAACGGCTAAAACGATGTTAGAAAGTTATCTTAAAGAGGATACTATTTATAATAAAAGTGCAAAGAGTAGTTTGTTGGTAATTAATCATTACTTAAGAGAATTACCTCAAAAAGAGCAGGCATATCAAAAAGCACTAAAAGATTTGAAAGAGCGTAAAGAGCAAGCCAAATTAGCTCAGATACAGCGTGAGCGCGAAATCCAACAAAGAAAGAATGAGCAAAGCTCTCAGATAATGATGGCTATTCTTGGTGGTTTTGCTAAAGCTTTACTTTCTGGAGGTAATACCACTCAACAGACTTATAGAAACAGTGGCTCTGTATCTTCTGGTAATGTAAGCTCAGGCAATTCTTCATCAAAGAATGAAAAGTATCGCCAAGAATGGCTTCAGCGTAAACGTAATGCAGAGAAACAGTTGGATTACTATCAAGAGAAACTGAAGAAAGATCCTAATAATGCTGCTCTAAAACACAATATTAGAAAACAGCAGGAAATAATTAGAAATGCAGAAAGTATGTTATAGATTATTGCATATAAAAATAGAAGAATATGAAAAGAACTTTGATGATGTTATTGCTATTGCTTACTGTAGTTTATGCAATGGCTCAAGGTATTTGCTCCTATTGTGGAGGAAAAGGAAAAGTGGTCAAAAATATATCGACTTCTCAATATGGAGTGCGTAATAATTATAAAGTAAAGTGCCCTACATGTGGAGCAGTAACTTTGAAGTCGTCAGGCCATACCCACGTCACATGTAGCCGTTGTGGTGGAACGGGAAGATCAAGATCATATAGCAGTTCTTCAAGAAGAGATTCTCATGTGACTTATGATCCTGATTCTCCTGAAGGAATTTGGGCACGTGGTGTTGCCAAAACATTAAGATATGGCATTCCTGTTTCTTCTGAGGAAGAAGCTGCTGTTAAACGATTAGCAAAAACAAATGCCACTATGGCCAAGCGTTGGATGCAATACCGAGATGTTCTAAACATGGGTACCTCCTATTTTAATGAATGTATTGCAAAAATTAATGGTAAGTGGGATAATGTTGCGAATGTAGATAATGCAAAACGTATGTATGATGGTATGTTGTCAGAAAAAGCAGCTAATTTACAGCTACCCAACGATTTATATGCTATTTACAAAAAGTATTACGCTATTTACGACCAAGCTTATAAGGAGTATAGAAATTATACTTCACAGTTTGAAACAATTCGAAATGCACAAGAGCAAATTGACAATTATATCTTGCAAAAGAATTTGTTTTATTAATTCTGGGTGCATTGTTAAATGCCCCTAGATGCAAGCAGGAAAAATTCCCAGTTTGTTATTTAAATGCGCTGATATTTAGCTATTTAATCAATTAAAATTATGATAGGAAGTATTGTGATATTGTTGGAAGCATATATGAGTCCCATAATATAAAGACAAAGGATTTCGCTTTGTTCTCAGACAGGTCTGTCTATACAGACGATAGTATTTTGACGATAGCTACTGCAAAGTGGATTCTAGAAGGAGCCAGCAAGAGTGATAGCGGTATGTATTATTATAGGTATGGAGCAAACTATCCTCATCCTCTGGGCGGATATGGCAGCGGTTTTCAGAAATGGCTTTGGCAAGCCGAAGATGGAAATTTTGAACCATATATAAGTTGCGGTAATGGTAGTGCCATGCGTGTAGGACCAGTGGGGTGGGCCTTCGATACCATCGAAGATGTCCTTTTATATGCCAAATGCTCGGCAGAGTGCACCCACAATCATCCTGAAGGAATTAAGGGCGCTCAGGCTACGGCACTCTGTATATTTTTGGCCAGAAAAGGATTTGGCAAGGAAGAAATAAGGAGCGAAATATCTACACGCTTTGACTATAGCCTAAACTTCACCTGTAATGAAATCCGTGATACATATAAAGGTGGTGGCAACTGTCAGGACACTGTGCCGCAGGCAATCGTTGCATTCCTCGACGGTAATAACTTTGAAGACTGCATACGCAATGCAATAAGCATAGGTGGTGACAGTGATACGCTAGCCTGCATAACAGGCTCTATTGCTGAGGCTTATTTTGGCGTACCGGAAGAACTCTATACAGAAGCTTTCAGTCGCTTAACTCCACATTTCAAGAATGTTGTTACTGAGTTTGAGGAAAAATTTGGCAGTCATATTTTGAAATAGCTATAGTTTTATATCCTGCCTTTTTGCCCTATACGCCCTGAAAGGCAAAAGCTAAAATCTTCCGATAGTGGTGCCAAAAGTGCCTAAAAAAGCAACTTTTGGCACCACTATCGGAAGATTGTTTAAAAGACAAAGTGAGGCAACTATAAGATTCTTGTTTCAAAATAGTTCTTTATCTTATACACGCCAATGTCGTGTTTGTATCTTCCAAAGAGTATTTGTGGATTTACCTCATATCTGTCTGCTTCTTCCTTGATATAAGGAGCAATTTTGTAAGGAACGACGTCTCGAGTCTTTGATAAGAACTTTTTCCAAACTGCATCTGGTACAATCGCATTTAAAGCAAAATGGTCAGCCTCTGTTTCCTCTGAATTCTTTTTCTCGTCAAGGAGGTTAATCATGGCCTTTCCATCTTTGGTAAGATGACTATAAACGTGTCCTACTTCATGCAAAGTCGTAAATGCAAAATTGTCGATAGACGCTATGCGTTCTGTTACAACGATAGTTGGATTTTCGCCAATCCAAAATGACATTCCATCAACAGGAACCTGACCTACCTTTTTGACAATCATAAATCTTATGCCATATTTATTAAGAACCTCGCCAGTCTTTTTGACTGTATCAACATTTTCCTTGAAAACCTTATTGAGTTCTTTGGTCAAAGCTTCTGTATTATCTTTATCAAACGTCTTCAAATCAGCATGATCTTGTTTAGCAAGATGATAACAATAGTATTTCCAAGAAAAAATATCTATCGGATTAGTTGTTACCTTTTCAGACTTGCGATAATAATATGGCAATTCCATTTCTTGGGCTTTCAACCCAAAGAAATCATCCAAATTATCCACGGCAAAAACTTCGAAGACTCTGTTGACATCTTCAATGATATTGCCTTTTATGATATTTACTTTTTTAAAAAACTGTGTACTCACATGTTCTTTGAGCACATTCCAGATTTCTAGCATTTTTGTCTGCAAGATAACCCTTTCACTTTGTTTTGCGCAGTCAAGTTCGTACTGCGTTTGGAGGTTCAAGAGAAATGTTGCGGAAATGCCGAGAGCATTTTCTATCAACAATGCCATTTCGGGTGTTAGAGATCGTTTACCTTTTATGACATCATTCAGAATTGATTTCTGTATGCCAGTGAGTTCAGACAATTCGCTCTGCTTCATGTTTCGAGCAGCGAGTTCGTCTTTTATCACTTCTCCCACATGAGTTGGCTCAAATGGAATCGCTTGATTGAAACTAAATTTAGTCATAATGATGTGATATTTCTAATAATTCTATTTCTGTTATGACGATGCTTCCATCGAGAGGAGAACTTTTGAAAATCAACCGCCAAGTATCATTGCATCGCACAGATTCTTGTCCTTTTCTATCCCCACGCAATGCTTCATAGTTTAATCCTTTTAAACGGAAAAGATCTTCTATTCGCTGAGCGGCCCTCATGTAATCTACAGCTTTTTTATAACCTTTTATTACTTGGGGTGGTAATCTTCTGTATCTCTTATCAGATGTCTTGCCATTTTCATATAATTCAAGCAGAGCTTCGTCTTCTGATGTTATATTCATAAATGTTGTGCCATTTTTTATAGTGCAAAGGTAATGCTAATATTTCGATTATCAAAATTGATAATCAAAAATTAGCTTAATAATAGTGTTTTTTAACTTGTTTTTGTAATAACTTTGAAGACAGCATACGCAATGCAATAAGCATAGGTGGTCAAGAATGTTGTTACTGAGTTTGAGGAAAAATTTGGCAGTCATATTTTGAAATAGCTATAGTTTTATATCCTGCCTGTATGGTTGAAACAGCCTGAAAGGGAAATTTCAACCATACATAAACGGTATCTCAACTGTTCGGGACCGAACGTTAACGCATGGCAGATACCAGTTGCTCCCTTAACGTTTCCACTCCAGGAAAGCTTGTCTTCTGATAAGTTATCTTTCCTTCCTTATTTACAACAAAATAGGTAGGAATTTCTGAGAACTTATGAATTTCGGCAAGAGCAGCAGCCTATTCTTTGGTCAAGCGCACATGCACGCCACTTATTGTCTTCATCATCTCGCCCCATTTATCTACAGGTGATGAGATTGAGAGTGTTAAAAATCAGAATTTCTATAGTAGTTTCACACATTTGGCGTATATTTGCAGAGATAAACAATTAAATGGGTTCAAGATGAATACGAAGATACTTTTACTCGTGATGTACTTGCTTGCTTGGGGATGCTATTCCCAAGCTCATGGTTCTATGCTCCGCATCAGTTATGAAAGCCGGGAGGGAATGCTGGCGGAGGCATCTTGCGATACTTCCAGAATGATTCCTGATGTGATGTTGAAAGACGTAATCGTGAGAGGGCAGTTGGTTCAAATGAAAACAGACAGAATCATTTACCATGTCGATGCAGACAGCAGTGCCATGAAGGAAAAACTGATTGAGACTTTGAGAAAGATGCCGGGGCTTATCGTCAGCAGGAAAGGTGAAATTTCGGCGGACGATAATAGGAAGATAGTATATAAGCTAAATGGTCTGCGAGATCCGCTGGTCAATAATCCTATAGAGCTGCTTAGTGCGTTGAATTCAAAATACGTAAAGAAGGTGGAGCTTGTAACACATCCCGACTTACAGTATGGAAATGATGCCGTGGTCTTGAATATTACAACCAAAGGCAGACTGGAAGGTTATATGCTCACCATGTATGGAAAGGGAACCGACAGCAGTTTGTTTGGCTCCATTTGGGGAACATCTAAGATAAAACGTATCCGTTTTTCCGGTTGCTATTCCTTTAACGACATGTTTGGGCATTCCTCAACGTCTCGTTCGGAAGAGTTGCGTCACGAAGTTCTCTTTGACCACATGAGTATAACTGAAGGCAAAATAGGTGGAACCAGTTCCAAGGATCATAATATGGAGCTGTCTGCGAGCTATGATGTAGATGATCATAGTTTGTTGTCAGCCTATGCCCGGATTTTTTTGCGTAACAATATGCATTCGTCTTCCCGTTATGATGTTCAGGTAACCCAGGCAGATAATTCTCCCAGCTATTCTTATGTAAAGCAGCTGAATCATAGGCTCAAGTCGCCAGAGTACCAGGCCTCGCTGAACTATGAACGAGTATTCGGACCAGGAGGTGAAGGAGGAAAGTTTTTTGTGGGATACAATTATTATGGCCGTCCTTATATGGAAAAGAAAGAAATTTGCTATCAGGACATTGATTCTGTAGCAGGATGTGCCAACTCTATTTCTGGCTTGATGGATTGTCTTCTCATGACCAGTAGTGGAGAAGACTGGCATACATGCGAGTTGGAGTACAATAGGCGTGTAGGAAAGCATCATTTGTTTGTCTTCTGTCTCAAGGGCTTGCTGCGCTTGGATCATGACGATAATGAGGAAAAATACTCCCCGATAGGACTTGGATATTATCGGGATAATACGGGAGTAAGTCTTTGCAAGCGCACTCAGAATTTTCTGCAGTCCAGTTTGGGCTATACATACAATAATCGTAAATGGCGGATTTCAGCTGGTCTTCAGTACGAAAATGACTGGGAGAAGTTGGCCAGGGCAGACAAAGGTTATACCTACAAGGTGAGTTTTTGCGATTTTCTTCCCAGCATGGGTATTTCCTATATCCTGTCGGATAGGGGAACCTTATCCTTAGGGTATACTATGTCTGTATCTCGTCCCAATATTTTTGCTTTAGATCCCTATGTTGACAGTAGCACCGTCAATGAGTTGAGCTATGGAAATCCAGGCTTGAAGCCGCAGAGGAATCAGAACATATCTTTAACCACTGCTTTCAGGATGGGAAGTGGTGATGCCTGGTATTTGAGCATGTCGTTGGCGCATCAATATTCCGACCGGCTTCTCCTGGGCTATAGCTATCTTGCTGGTAGCGTATTGCACACTACGAAGGATAATATAGGTCATAAGAACAATACCAATCTCGAACTGTCATTGCGTAAGCGTTTTGGCGGATTCTTTTTCCGCACAGTCACATCTTTGGCCTATGTCCAGTACTCCGCTCAAAGAATAGGGCAATGGCACAAGGGATGGTTTGGCAGATTGCGTTGTATGGCAGAATATGAGCTTCCCAAGGATTACTATCTTGAACTGGAGGGAAACTACCATACCAAGTATGTTATGCTCCAGGGTTATGGTTCTGAGGGATATGAATATGGTTTGAGCCTTACGAAGAAAGTACTTGGCAATCGTCTTACGCTGATGGCTTCTGCCTATAGCTTTCTTCCCATTCATTACAGATGGACAAGTTTCACGGAATCAAACGGTTACCAGTACAAAGGTATGGGTCGTAACTACCAGGCATCATTTGTGATTTCAGCAAGATATAATCTTGGTCATTTGAAGAGTCGTGTCAAGCAAACTCAAAAGCAAATAGTCAATGATGACGTAAAGACGGATTATACAAGGTAGCATATGATATTTTGCAGCATATCTTCTTTAATTTTGATCTTCTGCAAAGATAATGCTAAATAATGAAAAAACGATGGAAAATTGGGGGAAAGTGCCGGTATTAACAGAGGTGGCATTGATGTAGAGATTACTGATGGTCTTCCCGTTGCCATCAAATGTACCTTGATACTTTGCCCTCATGCAGATTATCGCACGTGCCATCTATCCGTATTCAGAATTAAAGACAGTCCGCTATCTTCGTGAGAACGCTGCACTTGCAGAGATTTTGAATCTACAAGTTCAGAAATCATCGATCATACAGATAACAAGGGACAGCAGATACGCCTGAAGATGGGTAAGGTTGACATGGATGGAGAATCAATATGGAGCCATTCGCCTGTCATACAACGTTACCTTTACCTATGAGGGTACAGGAAAGAACGAGGTTGCTACTTCCATGACCTGGGAATGCAGAGAGGACAAGGCTGCTCAGACAAGAAAATTCCATGGAAAATATGTCTTGCTGACAAGCCTTGATGAAAGCCAGGAATTGAACATCTGGAAATTTTATAATGTAATCAGAACCGTAGAGGAGACTTTCCATGTGTTGAAGACAGACTTGGATGCGCATTGCCAGCATACAGGTTGTGGTTACTCTTTATATTCTATAAACCTTCCAATACCCATTTCCATGCCGGTCTTATTTCTATTCTGAGTCCATCACGCTCAATCTCCCCTTCATCCTCATAGGTAATTATCATAGCTCTCTTCAGAGGATGTAAACCATGCAAGGCTACTAATGCTTTCACTTCCCGCTCTATGGTTTCACCGTCGCTCATCTGATAGCTCGCCTGAACAGCTAGTCCCTCATCTGGCACATAGAAATCAACCTCTATGTTTCTATTATAATAGTATAAGCCATTGGCGTATTTCTTATATAATGTAATTGCGCAAAGGTTCTCCAGCAAAGAGGTGTTCGGATTGTTGATGAAGAGATGCAGCAACCCATTATCTACAAAATAATGTTTTTTAATTGTTTCTTTCTCCACGAACTTGGAAACAAAATTGTCAATAGAAATCAACAAACATGATTCTTGCAGATAGCGAACATATTCCATTACCGTTGATGGGCTACATGGAGTACCGGTTGCTTTTATCAGATTGCTCAAACGATTCAAGGAGCATGGCTGTTTCACGCTTTCTGCCAATCTTCTTACACAAAGGCGTAAGGCATCCTCGTTTTTAATTTTGTGCCGAACCACCAGATCATTAAAGAAAATACGATTATATAAGCTGTTAAGCCATATTCTCTTTTCTTGAAAATGCACAAGTTCAGGGAAACCACCCCAATCAAAGTAAGTTCGGAAATGGCGCTGCAGTTCATTTGCTTTTCGGCCATATTGCCAATTCTTTGAATACAAGACTCCAACAGCTTTCAGATATTCAGAAAAGCTATATGGAAACACGCTGATATCCAGGTATCTTCCTCCCAATACAGTCTCTATGTCACGACTCAGCATCTTGGCATTGCTGCCAGTTATATAGACACGATATTTTTGGTTGGCTAGACGGCGTGCAAAGTTTGCCCACCCTTCAACATTCTGTATCTCATCAAAGAAGAAGATGGGCTGGCTATCATACATGCTATGATAGGCTTGCAATATAAGGTCGAAGTCAGTTGCCGACATTTCTTGCAAACGTTCATCGTCAAAGTTGACATATACAATATTTTCTATCTCAACTCCATTTGCCAGCAATTGCTGTATTCTCTGGTATAGCAAATAGGATTTTCCTGCTTGTCTTACTCCTACAAACACATAATTGCCATACTCCTCTAGGTCTAGAGGGCGCTGTACCAAAGGAATACGACCTATATATTCTTGGTTCTCAGCTATTATCGTTCGAAACAATTCCTTTTCCATATACTTACTTTTTGCGGCAAAAGTACAAATTTTATTTGATACAACAAAATAAAATGGCATTTTTATTCGCTGCCACCGAATAATAATGCTTGATTTTGTTCGGTGGCAGCGAATAAAAACGAGAGAGGGGGGGAGCAGTAATAGATATAAAAAAGGGTGCGTCATTAGTCTATGACGCATCCTCTTTTTTAGTATTTGTGTTGTTCTACGACATGCAGCTCGTCACGCCCAGAGAAGCGGCAATAGCGGTTAAGATAGATAGTACTATCTGAAATGCTGTTTTCCAAGTTTCTTTCTTCATACGCAGTTCTTTTTAGTGATTTAAAAATTTACGTTATCGCCGCCGCCGTCAGTTCCGCTGTCAGTACCCCCGCCAGTGCCCTGGCTAGTACCGCCGTTATCCTTGTTGGTCTCGCCGCCAGTACCCTGACTGGTACCACCTCCACCCGGTGTATTCTCAGAACCTCCGCCGTCCTCAGCTCCTGATGTATAGTCATCGTATGCCACAATCTTGGTGAGTTTCTTCAGCTCAGCATTGCTCCAGCTCTTTGTGTTTCTCACAATCAGGTGTACGCCCTGCACGCTTGCCGCCGTCACCTTCTCCTTGCTCACCTCGCCACGCGAAGTCATACCGATGGAGAACAATCCGAGGTCGGAGAAACGCACGCTCTTGCCGTCCAGAATCAGATGCTTCAAGCAGTCGAGGGTATCCATCAGTACACCGTGGATAGTACCTCGGCTGTATGGAGAATTGTGCTCAGAGATATGAGTCACGAAGTCCTCGAAACTCATCTCACGGTCGCTCACGGCAGTAG
>ERZ1027255.287-NODE-287-length-18412-cov-5.443482_pt1 | contig 18412 bp, 8 predicted proteins | sample MGYA00519261_ERZ1027255 | MGnify/ENA primary metagenome ERZ1027255 (study PRJEB26926, sample SAMN06164399) | human gut metagenome | biome: ENVO:00009003; feature: ENVO:2100002; material: ENVO:00002003 | host: Homo sapiens | place: USA | collected 2012 ...
TCCACAGACTCTTGCTCATAAAGCCGCTGCCGCCGCCGTAGATGCCGTCGATGGGAGCGGAAGCGTAACCGAACTCGCCACCATTGATGACAATTTCGGAGCGTGTGTCCGTAGGACTTACCTCGGTGAAGTCCTGGGTGACGGCGTTGTAGCAATGATAGCTTACCAGACGGTCTTTGGCAGTGGCGTACGGTCCGTAGAGCATCACGTTCTTAGAGTCGTTCCAGTAAGGAATGCGATCGTCGGGCGTGTGGGTGTCGGCAGCGTCGTCGCCATATCCGATGCCGTTCATACCGCCCGCACCGGCTCCGAAGATGCCGCAGAGGATGTTGTCATTCTTCTTGTTGTCGTCAGGCAGAATCTCGAAGGTGCCGCCGTTGATGGTGACGGTGCTGATGCCGTAGAAGGGATTGTTGACAACCACGTTGCCCGTATGTCCACGACCGGTACTGCCACCGTAAAGCTCAGTTATGATGACACGCTTGTCGGTGTATTCGTCCTTGTTGTTTACGGACGACGAAGGGTCGAGCGTGATGTTGGCTCTTCCCATAAACGTATTGCAGGGCACGTTGTACGTATTGCCCCCGTATGGCAGAGTCAGCTCGGTCTGGGCACCCAATGTTCCGTTGACAACACGAGCCACCTTGCCGCTTCTGATGATGATGTCGACGTCGGCATACATGGCACCCTCGTGGTTGCCGGCAAGGATGACACCGGCGTCATAGTCGTTGACGCTCAGCCTCTTTGTGCTGTCGTTCATCGTCACCATACGTTGCTCGTTGTGGTGATCGTTCCATGTACGGTCAATGTCGATGTCGATGGTACACTTTATGGGCTGTTGGGGTGTGCCCATGATGCCGTTCTGCTTGGCAGGTGCGCCGTCTTCTTCTTTTCTAACCGTCTGACGACCTCCGGCACTGATACAGGAATAGAAGCCGGACTTGACGCTGATGCTGAATCCCTCCTTGCCATGAGGCATGGAAGCATTATAGGCTGCGATGCTGTCCGGATTGTTGAGCGGATAGAAGCGACCGTCGTTGTTGATGCCGCCGAAGATGTGCAGGGCGTTGGTCACGGCGCCGTCGATGGTGCCGTAGTCGGGTGAGTTATGGCTGAATCCCGTCATGCGGATGCCCTCATCCATGAGGATGTTGTTATACTGGCAGTAGATGATTTTATAGTTGTCGTCGCCATTCATGGCGAAGGTGAGATTCTCGAAGCGGGTGTCTCCCCAGATAGGCAGACCTCTTGACGCTCCCTTTATCTCTATGCAGCCGTTATAGTCTTTGTCCCACATGCCCGTGATGGTGGTATTGCGGAAGAGCTGGGGATTGTTGCGCTTTGCATTTGCCCAGTCATCGTACGTAAGAAGGTTCTCGCCTTTATAGTTTTTAGTTAGGCAGAAACCGTTTTGGGTGTCAGTAGAAGAACTGGTACCCATAAGGACGATGGTGTTCTCGTCCCACGAACCTTTGGCTGACAGCTTGCTGTAGGCTCCCTTCCATGTAAGCATAGGCTTGTTGGGAGTGTAGCCCCATGAGTCGTCCGTAAGATTGTCTGTTCCTTTGGCGTATGTCTTGCCGTCAGATGTGGTTACACCGGCGGAGCAGAGATAAACCACGACCGAAACATTCACGTATTTCTCAAGCAATACCGATGAGCCGCTCTTTACCGTAACCTTACAGTAATACTTGCGTCCTTTGGAACTGTCCGTAGGGCGCGTTACGATGTTCTGCGAAGTGGGAATGGAGGTAAGACGCTCCGTACCGTTATACCATTCGTAGGTGATGTCGAGACCAAGCTCGTCGTTGGAGAGACCTTCCTCGGAGTCGTTGGTGACGTTGACGGTGAAGTCACTCTTGCTTGTCGTAAGACTTGCCGAAAGCGTGATGGGGTTGACGATGACTGTGTTGGTGGTGGAGTTGCCGTCGGTGGCATACACAGACTGTGCGTATGTCTGACGTTGTAGGGTGAATGGATTGAGCTTGTCGGTATTTACCTTAACCGGCTCAGCATTGCCGTGCGATACATACCAGTCGTAAACGTCCTTCATGGCATTGCCTTCTTCGTCAACGACAGTTAGCACGTCCTCCTTGCCACGCTCCATCTTCAGAGCTATGGAGCTGAATGCGAAGCTGTTGGACGTTGCGGAGTAAGCCCAAGTCTTGCGGTCGAGCTTCTTGTCGTTGATGTAAGCGTTGGCTATTTCGGTAAATGTCTTGCCGAACGACGTGGGTTCCTTCTCCGTACCATAATTAAAGGTGTTGGTTCCCGACACTTTGTTAGTGGGCGTGAAATACCATGTGTTTTTCACCGAATTGGAGAAATTGTCCTTACCTATAAATGAGACAACACTACCCCTAATGCATTTCGCGCTATTGGTATTTGTCTTTATCTTTGTGCTATGTACGTATATGTTTGTAGGCCAGACGCTTAGCGTACCTTGTGGCTGAAAGTTACTTGCCGCACCAATACCGCCTGATACAGAAGCTTGTCCGTCAACGCCATTGAGCGTTGCGGCGGAAAGCATATTAATCTTAGTGTCGGCAGAGATGTTGTATATTCTGAAATACTTGAAGGCATCCAGGTAGCCTACGATACCGCCTATTCTTAACTTGTTCTTCAATGCATAAGACTCTTCATTGTCCGTAATGATGGAGTTGCGGATGATGATGTTGCTTATCTCGGCGTTTTGGGTAAGGTCGGCAGCGAGGATACCAATCTTTATGGTACCGGTGACTTTGGGTGTGTGTCCTGCCTTCTTCTCAATGCGTGCATTGTTTACAGTAAGGTTGGTAACAGTAGCGAATGCGGTCTCATTAGCAGCTGCGCCACTTAGTCTTGAGAACAGACCCAGCGATATCTCCGTGCCTGAATCATAGGTCCAGACGATGTGCATGTTGCTGATGGTGTGTCCGTCGCCGTCAAACTTACCGTTGAAAAATCTTTTTGTGCTTGGGTTGGTGACACCGATAGGAGTCCACAACGCCTTACTGAGGTCGATGTCCTTAGTAAGCTTGAAGTATTTGCCGGAGAAAGACACGCCGTTGTTTACGTCGTGCGCAAGCTTAGCCAGCTGCATGTCGTTGCTGATAAGGTACGGCTTGTCCTTCGATCCGTCGCCTGACTCATAGCTGTCGGCATAGTAAGGCGTGCCGTCATAGACGTTGCCATACACTTTAGGCTCGGCATCGGCTGTGGTGTCCTGCTGCGCCAAGACCATCTGGGTGCTGACAAGCAGGAAGGTAAGTAAAAAGAGTAGTTTACGATATATGCAGTTTGAGGGATATACGCTCATATTCAAGTCTTTAAATTGAAGTTTTAACTGTTTGCTATGTCCTAAATCAATCTATCAGCAGATGTCCCGTATAGGCATCCTGGTCTGCCAGCACATACAGATAGCGAGGCTGTATGAGGATGCGGATGGGGTTTATCATTGCTGTCTTGCCCGTTGTGAGGTTGCCGAAGTTTTCCTTGTTAAGGGTTATCACTGAGGTGGCGTTCTTTCGTGTCACCATCGTCTTGCCGTCCTCGGCTATCAGCTCCACGTCGTACGTCACTTTTATTTTGGGAGTGAAGTCAGCGTCGGGAATGGTGAAGAAGTCAGAGCCCCATTGCGTATAGCCCTCAGAGGTGACTATGGCAGTCTGCGTGGCATCGTCGTATGCCTTGCTGTCATAGCCCTTGTAGGGGATGGGCGTATCGACGAACGGTGCGCGTTGGACGTCAGACCATCCTATGTCTGAAGCGTTCCAGCTGTTAGAGGCGTTGTTCCACGTGTAAGATCGTGTGATGGTGCACGAGGTGGCGAGATTGCCAGAGAGCGTTACGCTATGGATGCGGAAATGTCGGATGGCGTTCATCTTAGCGTCAAGTCTGAAGGACAGGCTGTAGCCGGTAAGGGTCTGGTCGAACTTAAGGTTGATGACGCGGTCTTCATTCTCCGTACTGATTCCTCCCTTGCTGATGGGAAGAGCGCAGATGATGGGTGCTGCCTTCGTGTCGAAGATTACGGGCGATGTGGCGTTCTCCATGGAGAAAGGGAAGGAGAGTGTGTAAATGCCGGAGATGGTGTTGGTCAGCGTAGCCGCTTCATAATAAGGCATGTATGCGAAGAAGCTGAACGATGAGGCGTTGGGATAATCAGCCCATCGCTTCGGCGTCGTCGTAGGCCAACTCTGCGTGGAAGCATTGTACGTGGCAGTTTCGTTGCGGAAGATAGGGTTGGCGGCTTCGTTGTCCTGATAGCCGAAGATGCCCATCGTTGCAGGATGGCGCTCAGGATTGTATGCTTCGTAGGGATTGGTGCGTGTGAGAATCTTCTGCGACTGTGCCGAGAAGGTGATGTAGCCGTAGCTGTCGGCATGCTGAATGGGCATGTCGGAAGAATCGCAAGCACTGAGACTTGCGAGGGAGATAATAGCTGCTATGGAACTTAGATGCTTCATGCTTGTATTATATATATGTTTTTACCATTCCTGCGTGCCGTTGCCGTCGTTCTTGATTTCGGCACCGGGGAGCCATTGCTCCACTTGCAGGTCGGCGAAGGTGATGTTGTCGCCAACGTCAGACAACTTGAAGATGTATGTGTATTGGCAGCCTGCCTTCCACTTCATGTACTGTGCGGGAACAGTGGCAGACACTTTCTTGCCGCTGATGTTGACGGTTATGGTGTAAGCACCCTGCTCGTAGGGGATGTTGGCGAGGGGCGGCACGTAATACCATTTCTGATAGAGGGTGGGGTCTTTGAGGATGTGGACAGCGTCCGACGGCTCCTCATAGGGGACGGTGAGGAGGAGCTGACCAGTGGCATTGGCTGACGCGGGCGTCATTGTGATGACGGGCTGCTGGCTCGACGGTATGCCGGTGAGGGGATAGGTGGCGTGGATGGTGCCACGGAGAGGGGTGTCTGCCTTGGACGCGTCGTCAAGGAAGCGGCTGTCGCTGAACTGTATGTTCCTCATTGTGACGCTCTTCGTGCCGTTGGGATAAATGAAGCGGAAGCGCACCTTGGCGATGATGGGAGCGAAGGTGAGCGTCACGCACGATCCGTAAGCGGGCGATGAGGCTGATGTGCCGTTGGAGGATGGGGTGGCAAGCCAGAGACGGCTGGCGTATGGGGACGATGTGGCTGTGGCAGCATCGGAATATTCAAAGGGAAAGGAGAGGCTGACGTTGGGGTCAGCGGCAGTCGGGGTGGTGACGGTGATGTCGGAACGGAAGGGACTGTAGGCGAAGAAGCGATAGCTTGTGGCTGAATGGTCCCAGTATTTTATGGTTTGCGGTATGGAGAGCATCGGGTTCTCGATGCCCACGTATTCCCAGTCGGCAGTGTTGGAGGCGGTGTTGCCCGCGCTGCCCTGAGTAAAAAGGACCTTATAGCCGTCCATCACAATCTGTGATGACGATAAGGCGGAAACGTCTGATGTGGTCTTATATCCCCAGACGCGGAACGAAGTGAAAAGTGTTTCGAGGCCGTTGCCGGCACCTCGTGTTGTCTGCGCATCCTGCCATGTACCGTTGGCACCGCCGAATGCGATTCCCACGTTTGGCTTAGGCTCTGGTGTCTCTGGTTTATCCTGTTCTGAGGAGCAGGATAAAAGGCATAAAGCCGAGATAAAAAATGACAAGATGCGGAAGTTTTGCATGTCTTTTTTCGTTGTGTTTTTAACATAGGAACCGGACGGGGAGAATTTCCCCGTCCGGTTGTCATCTTTTGAACTTCAGCCCTTCTTCCCTTTAAAGGCATGTGGGGCTTATTTACGATAGTTCAGTATATTTTTACTTTGTTATTTTGTCGCAGCTTTTACATATACCACCTTATAGGCGTAAACGGCTGGGGTTGTTCCTTTTGCTGCTTGTACCAGATACTGGATAGCATAGAAACCTGCTGCATCTGGAGTGAATGAAAGATACTTGTTAGCTGCAAGTTTAACTTTACCAACTGTTGTTTCTGTTGAAGGAACAGTTGTTTGAGTCTTGTTTTCATCCTTGATTTCTGCATTTACAATTGCTGAAACCTGGAGCTCTGCCTCGTTTCTTTCCTTCGAAAGCTTATAAACCTGAACATTACCAACTGCTGTGCCATTAGTTGTAAGTGTATATTCTTCACCATTGTCGTTAGCTGCAGTAGCATAGATAGCCTTGCCTGTCTTATACTCAACAGAGGTTTCTGATACCGAACTCTCCTGATAAGTAGTGATAGATGGAGTTGAAACTGTTGTCACAGTACCCTGCATAGCATCTGTTGATTCTTTCACAGCTGCATCGAAAGTGATAGGGTAGAGACCCGCTTTGTTAGGATCATCACCTGTATAGCCATTAGTGTTCTGTGAAATCTTAAAGAGGTATGTATAGCGAGTATTTACATCCCACTTGCTATATGCTGCAGGGATAGCAGCTGTTGCACCAGTAACCTTGATGGTCTCGCCTGAGCCATCATCTGAAACCAGAGTATAGTCACATTTGATGAGGATTGGGGCAGCTGTAGTAGCAGTAGGTGTAGGGATTACAGTGAAGTAACCATTAGTTGACATATCTTTGTCTGTACCCCAGAGTAATTCCATTTTGGTCCCATCTTCTAAATCTATTTTCTTTCCTGCTGATGTAGTGGCAAGAGTGCTCAACTTACCTGCATACCAGTTCTTGTTCTTTGTAAGACCAGTTTCACTATATGCGTAGGTGTATGAAGGAGTTATTCCGGTCCAATTATATGTAATGGTTCCCTCAACATTACTACCACCAACAAAGTAGCCTGCTGTACCAGAAGTAAGGATGATGTTATTGCCATTTGAAACATTACCTTCAGCATCATAGAAATTAACATTATGAATTGAGTATCCAGGAATTGTTTCGTAAAAACCTACACGAACCATAGCCTGCTGACGAACAAACTTGAATTGTACAGGCTCTTGGTACTTTTCCTTTTTAACAATTACTGGTTCTGATACATACACAGGATTTGTCTCAAGAGCTGTTCCTGTTCCGTCTTTATCGTTTGCTTTGATATGACCAGCGAGACCAGATATGGTAGCATATGTAATATCTTTACCTACTATTAAAGGATCCGGAGTGAAATTCTTAATTAGTGAACCAGCGACGAAGTGATACTCTGAAGCAGAGTAGTCCCAGAACTTAATGGTCTGATCCTTGTCTAATGATATATTACCTGTACCGAGATTTGTAGCACCTTTAGCTCCTACATACTCCCATCCATTTGTATTTGATGTTGTGGTATTTGCTGCAGCATTCCAAACAGAGTAATCTTTGAATACAGTCACAAATTGTGTTTCACTCATCTTCTTCACACCATAAATATTGAACTGGCCGTCGAGCATTTTGACATAATCTCCAGTGTTAGATGTGGCACGAGTTATCTTACCTGCATCACCACCGAAATTAATTGCAGATAATGCATTTTGTCCGTTTCCTGAGTTCTCACCCAAGAAGTCGTCGCTTGAGCAGCTGGCGAGCGCCAATACTGAAGCGGCATAAAGAAAATACTTGTTCATAATCTTTAAATAAATAATAGTTTGTATTGTTTTGTTTATTAAAATCTTGAATACATATATATGTTGTTACATATCAAATTCCCATTGCTTCTCCTCGAAGTCCTCCACTACGGCATCAAAGCCAGAACCACCGGATTGGTTAGGGATGGGAACTTTGTCCATGTCGAGCTCCACGGTTATGACGCCACCACGATAGAGCCGTCGTACTTGGTTGGTGACATCGAAGACGATGGTGGAGTCCTTGCCGTTATAGAACTGCATCTTCACGTCCACGTAGTGTCGGTTGTTGAGGTCTGCCTCTGCCACCTTCTCCAACGACTCAAGGTAAGAACGTGTGTCGAGCTTGTATGGATTTAGCTTGGGCATGCCGAAGGTCAGCGCCTTGCCACCTATCACGTCCACCGTCTCGCCCTTCTTGTCCGTCACGTCCTGCTTCATTCGCATGTAGAAGTTGACGGTGATGGCGTCCGTTCCGGTCACGCCCGTATTGACATTGACGGAGCGAGCCATACCGCTGAGGTTGGCGTTTCCGTCGATGGAGGTAACCTTCCTGCCGTTGCGGTTGTTATGATGGAGAATCACTTGCACTAAATAAATATAAGTTATGGGCTGGAGTTGTGTTTCGAGCGTACGTACCCAGCAGTTGCGCTCCTCATCAAATACGAATCCGTCAAGATTCTTGTTGATGTCGATGCCCTTTTCGTAACTGGAGAAGAGTTCCTCGGGCTGATAGAACGAGTGGGTAAAGTGTGGCGCGTTATACGAAGACGGATTCATGGTCTGTCCTGTGTATGCCGTGACATAGTCGTACGTTGACGTCTCGTCAATGCGCACACTCTGTACGCCGTCGGGAGTGTCGATGTAGTTCCATGCAAGGATGTCCCAAAAGCCGAAGTCGTACTTGGCGTAGATGGAGTTGCCGCTGATGGTGTGCTTGTAAGGAGAGTGGTGGGTGCCGTACTGTGTGCTGCCAGTGAAATAGCGTCGCACCTCGAAGGCTGTAGGCTCCGTATAGCCGATTGGACCGAACATCGAAAGGTCGGTATCGTCCCAACCATACGTCCATTCAGCTTGCCAGTCATATTCGACATCGTACTTGAACAGATAGTTCCATACGACCTTCAGATTGAGGTCGATGGCAGGAATCTGCATATCAATATCTTTTCCGCCTTGATGAAGATGAAGCATCGGTTCGCGCTCGCAACTTGTTGTTGCGAGACACGAAACGACGAGGCATGTAGCCATTATCCTATTAATCATCATTACCTTATTTCTTCTTAATGTTCCGTCTGTAGAGCAAGTCGTAACTGAGCGTTATCTCCAGTCGGGTGGGTCCCAACCATGAATAACGATGCTGTCTCTTGCGGAAGTCCTTGGCATCGCCGTACCATTTATAGTAATATTGCTCCGTGTCCGTGTCTGGGTCGACAGGGCACTTCCATTGATAGGGATCGTAGAGCGTGTGGAGATATCCAGCCTGCAAGCCGAACTCCAGTCGCCAATGTTCAGAACGTCCCAACGGCATCACATATCCTATGCCCATGCCAGCGCCCCAACCTTCGCCTTCCCATCCTCGTTTCTCTCCGAAGCATATATTATATAGGTAGGCGTGCGCGTAAAGGCTGAAGTAGAGTCCCTTGAAAGCAGCCCCTTGTCCCAACGGTCGCTCACGGATGTCGCCGCTTCGCAGATAATAGCGGGTGTGGAGCTGATAGTTGCGTAGCTGAAAGTACTTGTGGTCGTCATAGTGCTGCCACCACGGACCGTCGAAACTGGCTCCGTACGTGAAGTGACCGTGAAGCGGATAATACTCTATCGCCACATTGGGGATGGGGCAGAAGCGGTCGTAACCGGGCATGTAAGCGAAGTCGAGGAGCAGATTGGTCTTAACGCTCAATAGCTCTCGGCGTGGCAGAACCGTGTAGTCGCTGTAAGGGAAAACGGGAATGTTAAGTTGCACGTTGTTCGGGACTATTGTCGGCATCACTGCCAAAGGCTGCGATGTCAGACTGTTGTCGTCCAGACCAAGAAGCTGTCGCTTGTCTATCGCCATTATTCGCACGGCACGCAGTACGGGGTAATACTCCTTGAGCACGTAGCGCCATAGCTTACCGCCGTCATACCGCTTCATCGCCTCTTTAAGTCGTGCGGTGTTGCCGTCATAACGGTTCATGAGCGAGTCTACCTCATGAAATCTCTTATCCTTGCCGATGCGCATCAGTGTATGAAGAAGCGCATAGTCCTCAGGCACGACATCATAGCGTATGCGGTCCTTGCTGATGCCGTAACTGCCGAGCAGTCGGTCCACAGAGGCACGACGTCCCTTCGCCAGACGACAGTTGTTGTCGTATGGACCTTCAGGTGATGCCGTGGCACGTCCAAGCACAATGCCTCTATCGCCCAACGCTTCAAGTTGAGGAATGAGGACTTCTGTTATCCACTTCCTGTCTTGATCGCTGATGTTCATTCTGTTTACAATAAATTGGATGGGACGCGAATTTCGGACAAAGGTGCTGTCAGTGGTCTTAACCTGAGCAACTGTGTCCATAGCGAAGCATGAAATCATTGTAATTATCACTATAAGATATTTCACTTACCGTAAAAACGTTTGTAATCCTGACTTGATTTATGTTAATTCGTTGAAGGATAATGCCTAATCCCAACATATTCTGACTGCAAAATTATAAAAAATGCAATAATTACAACGCTATTGCATGTAGTTTTTTAAAAGTAATATTGTTATATTATGTTAATGGCTTAAGTGTGATATATCATAAAAAAACTCCTTAAAAGGACAAAAACATTAACAGTTTTAATGCTTTTGCCTTTCAAGGAGTAACTTGTTTGTTTTTTTTTCTTATTATAAGAATAGCGTGTTACATTCTTATTTAAGGCGGAAGATATTCAGCGAGTTAGCCGGAATCTCCACTACGCCGCCATCAGAAGAAGTGGTGACAAACGTCTCGGTGGGGTGGACGTTTGTGGGGTTGTCGATGGTGTTCTCCTCCTGACCATTCTTGGCTGTGAGGCGGATTAACTTGGCGCCCTTGATGGTCTTGCCATGTAGACAGATTTCGGCTGTGGTGTTCTCGCTGCTGGTGTTGGCTACCTTCAATATCACTTCCCCGGTGTTTTCGTCAAGAGTGGCTGTGGAGAATACGCCGGGCAGCGTGTTGGCGCGGAGCTTTGTAGCGAATATCTGCTTGCCGTCAAGACTTGCGTAGACGCTGTCGCCAACCACTTTCAGCTCGATGTCGTACCAACGACCCGTCTCAATGGTTCCTGAGACAGTGGCAGCCTGACCCTTTGCGCCGCCGACAATCTGCTCGATGCCGTGCTGCGTGTTGTTCCATCCGCCAAGGTTGAGCCAGCAGTAGTTCTTGTCGTCCACATAATTAAAGATAAGCATGAAGCCCTCGTTGCCCGAGTCCTTGCGTGCTCTTACCTTATATATATAGCCGTCGGCAGTAATCTCACCGGGGTTGAGACGTATGCAGCTCTCGCCATTGGACGTCTGCTTGATGATGCCGCCGTCAACCTTCCAGTCGCCGTTAATGTCAGTGGGAAGTTCCTGCAGAGTCATAGGCAGAGCCTTGCCCTCAGCATCTGTGTAGCCCTTGTCTTCGAATGAAGCCTGCGTAGCCCATGTGCCCATACCCACGCGGCATACGGCTGGCTTGACCTGAGTCTCGCCATAGCTGTAGGGGTTGTCCTGCTTTACATTGAGTACGCGAGTGCCCACGTTGTTAGCCATGAGGTTCTGAACGTAGTAAGACGGTGTGCCGAACACACGGTCAGACGTAAACTGAATCATGTCAGGTGCCCACATACGGTCGTTGAGGTTGGCGAAGATAGGAGCGTATGAAGCCATCGTAACGATGTCGCTGTTGTTCTCGATGCCCATCATATAGACAGCCTCGCCGAGAGCGGCATCAAGAGATCCCATATTGCCGAAGCCCTGCGTGACGGCATACTCGCCGACGTAAATCTCCGGACCCTTACGGTCGTAACCGTCGTACTTGCGGAAGTTCTCGGCAAACCAAGCCGGATTGCGATAGTAATGCTCGTCGAGCAGTTCTACGCTTTCGTTGCTGTCCCATGTGGGATTGTCATCACCCCATGCCACTACGTTGCCGATGAGGTGCATGTTGGGATACTTGGCGAGGACAGCATCCTTAAACTTCTTGAAGCGCTCATAGTAATGGTCGCTCTGAAGGGCAGGGTCGGGCTGGTTGTTCTCGTTGCCAATCTCGAGATACTCGATGTTGTAAGGCTCTGGATGACCGTTCTTTGCACGCAGCGCTCCGTACTTGCTTGTGACAGGACCATTGGCATACTCCAAAGCGTTCATACATTCGTCAATCCAAGGCTGGATTCTGTCCACGGGAGTCATGCCACCGTGCCACAGTCCAACGTTCACCACGTAGAGCGGTTTGGCGTTAAGGTCCTCGGCAAGCTGCAGGTATTCGTCGAATCCCATGCCGTCGCTTGTGCGATAACGCCAGTTGACGTTCTTGTGTCCGGGACGTTCTTCGATGGGACCGATGGTCTTCTCCCAATGGAAGGCGTTCTCAGGCGACTCCTGTCCTTCCACGTAGCAACCGCCGGGGAAACGTACGAACTTGGGACGGATGTTATAGAGAAGCTGTGCAAGGTCGGGGCGCAGACCGTTCTCGCGATTCATGAATGTAGGCGGGAAGAGGCTGACGACGTCCAGTGTGATGGTGCCCTTGCCGTCGAAGACCAGCTCGAACTGAGCTTTAGGGTCGTTGGCGTTGGCTGTAAGAGAGGCAGTGAACTTGCTCCACTTCTTTCCCATCTTAGCGTCCACGGCTGTCTCGGCATACACGCTCTTGCCATCGGCGCTGATGAGGCGAGCCTTAACGCCGCCCTTGTAGCTTCCTTTAGCCCAAAGAGACAACTTGTAAGTTCTGCCCTGCACGGCATTGATGCCCCAGAAACCCTCGTTGACGAGAGAGGCAGTGGCGTTCTGACGCGCAGCGACGTTTATCTGAAGAGCCTTTCCCTGGGCGTTGTTGAGCAAAGCCTTGCTGACGAGTTGCGTAGAGATGGTTGCTCCGTCTGCAGCCTTTGTGCGCCATGTGGAAGTGGTGTTGTCGCTGTCCTCGAACGAACGGTTGCTGATAAGTTCAGCGTAGAGACCGCCGTCCGCAGCATGATTGATGTCCTCGAAGAAGATGCCGTAGAGATTAGGCGACACCTTAACGCCGGGATTGGCGACATCAACGTTTATCTTCACTTGGGCGTTTGCCGTCAAAGCGGAGGCAAGCAACGCCGAGAGGAGAATGTTATTTGGCTTCATTTTTTTCTTTTATCTTTTGTTGTTTATGGTATGGTTGAGTGTTAAAGAGTTGGCCAACCGTCGGCAGTCCAACTTATCTTCTTCTGTATGAGCAGCGGAGCGCCGTTCTTCTGCATGCTGTAGCCGTGGCAGACAAACCAGTCGCCGTCCTTGAACGAGTAAGCTGCGCAGTGTCCTGCTGCCTCAAACTCACGCTTGTCGCCTTCAAGGAAGATGTTGCCGCCACCCTCACGCATATCCTTGCCGTTGCGGTCGAGGTAAGGACCAGCCACTTTCTTGCTTCTTCCCACTGCCACACGGTAGTTGCTCTTTGCGCCGCGGCAGCAGTAGTCCCAGCTTACGAACAGATAATAATATCCGTCGTGCTGCATTATGAATGGAGCCTCGATGGCATTGGTGCCGGCAAACTCTGATGTGGGATTAGGTTCGGCAGTGGTGTCGCCCAAGGCATGACGTCTTGCTATGGTAACGGGCTTGGCGCCACGCTTTACGTGTAAGGAGCGGTCGAGCTGTATGAGCTGGATGCCGTCCCAGAACGATCCCCACGTCATCCAAGCCTTGCCCTTCTTGTCAACGATGAAGTTAGGGTCGATGGCGTTCCAGTTGTCGCGGTCTCCCTTAGAAGCCACGATGCAACCCTCGTCCTTCCATCCGTCTGCATTGGCGAGCGACGTATTGCTGAGCAATCCTATAGCTGACGTATTCTTGCCGAATGTGGAGCAAGAGTAAGCCATATACCACTTGCCGCGATACTTGATGACATCGGGAGCCCAAATGTGAGTCTCAAATCCCGGAACGCTGTCGCGGGTCCATGCCGGTATCTTGCCTTCGGGCAGTAAGCCTTCGGGCTTGATGGTCCAGTGGCGGCGGTCCGAGGATGTCATCTGCGTGATGCCGTGTCCGGTGCAGTAGAGATAATACTGACCGTCCTCGAAAGCCATCACGGGGTCGTGCACCATTGGCGTATCGACAGCGAGAGGAGCCGTCTGGGCGCTTGCCTGAGCCGTATTAAAGAATGGGGCAGTGGCAAGAACCACTGCTCCATAGATGTATTTCTTGAGATTCATATTTAATAGAGTATCTCTTATGAATGTTTTTACTTATTAACGAACTTGCGTCCGTTCACAATTACGATGCCCTTGTATGAGCTGTCCACCTGCTGACCGTTCAGATTATACCACTTGCCGTTGCCCTCAGCCTTCTTGGTGATGACGTACGGAGAGTTGATGCCAGTGGCTAAGCTTGATCCGTCGATGTACGAACCTTCGTTAACGAAGAACAATACCACCTTGTCCTCAGGCTGTGTAAGCTTCATGCTGAACGAATAGTTGTAGACCTTCTTGGTGGTAGTGGTGATGGTGGATGTCATCTTCACCACATTGCCGTTGAACTCTACATTCATATCCACTAACGAACCGTCCATATCTTCAAGGAATGTGTCCCAGTTGTAGTCGCTCTGGAGTGTAAATTCAACGTTGGATGAGTTGTCATTAGTATTGCCACCAGCAACTGTGAACCATCCGTAGTTGTCGTTACGGAGAACGAAATGTTCGCCATATCCCTCAGCACCGCGCTCAGCGTTGGCAGCCACAAGGCACCAGTTGTTCCAGTTTGCCACCTTGTTGCTGTAGTTATAGAACTTCAGTTCAGCCTTGCTGCCCTTCTTGAGAGTGTAATAGTCCTTTGAGAAGTTGGTCCACCAGGCTGCTGAGGTGTTCTTCTCCATCGACTCGGGGAAGTAAACGGCAGCGTCCTTCTCTGCTTCTGCCTCTACTACGATGGTGTAGTCCTTAGTGTAGACGTAATCGTCCTTTGAGACTATCATTGTCATTGTTACTTCACCTTGACCCTTTACCTTTCCGTCGCTTGTGAGGATGCTCTCGTCGCTCGACTTCCATGAGATGTTAGTGCCGAGCTTACCCTTTGTGGGCAGAACCGGAGTCTCTTCCAAAACAGTGCCGTCGTCGAACGGAAGGTTAATCTTGTTGGCTGTGTACTTGATGGCAGCCTTAGCGTCAGCCTTCACAGCCCAAACCTCCTGCTGCTTTGTATAGCTCTTCTGACCCAATGTGGTGGAACCGCTTGAAGAAGAGAGAGCAGCGATGGCGATGGCGGGGATATTGGTATAGTCGATGGTCTGGCGAACCAGTACGCCGCGATAAACCACGTCGTCAATGGTAAGAGCGATATAGTCAGTACCTGCTGTGCGCTCCCATTTGCCGTTCTCGGCGCCGCTGATGGTGCCGTCGGCATTTAGACGGATGTTGACGGGCGTCTCGTATGCCTTGGCTTCCGTGTTCTGACCATATTCATGGCGGAGGAACTGATAGTCGCCGGCTATCTCGGTGTCTGCGATGGAAGCCTTAGTGGCGATGTCGTTGTTGGTGATTGTCTCGCCGTCAAACTCGAACGGAGCAGCCATTATCCAACCCTCATCGTTGAGGAAGAGCTGATGAACGCGAACCTCATGACCTTCGCCCTTGTTGGTGAAGCGTGAGTGATAGACCACGAACGAGCGTCCTTCCTTGTCTGTGAAAGCTGAATTGTGACCCTGTGCAATCTCTGCACCCGACATCGGATCCCACTTATAGCCTCCGAAGAGCAGTACGCCGCGGTTGTCGACAGCAGTGGCGCTGTAGTTCATAAGGTAACGGTTGAAAACAGCTGATGTGCCGTTGCAGTCAACGTAAGGTCCTTCGGGATTGTCCGAACGGAACACGCGCATCTGATAGCCGCCGGTGCTGACGAGTCCGCCGTAGCTCATGAAGAGGAAATAGTGTGAACCAATCTTCTCAACGTAGCTTGCCTCGCCCGAAACATAATAGCCGCCGGCTATCTTCTTGCCGAAGTAGGGGTCGCTTGTGGTGTTGGCGCTGGCAGCAGCGGATGTAGCTGCTTTGCCGTTAACCTCGTAAGGATATGTGTAAGTATAGTCGCGCAGTCCGTTGCTCTTGTCGAGACGCAGCAGGAAGATGCCGCCCGACCATGATCCGTAGCTCATCCACAGATTGTCCTGATCGTCATAGAATACGCACGGGTCGATGCAGTTAGGCCAGAACGATCCCCACTTGTCGCCTACATTATATCGCTCGGGCAGGGAGGTTTCGCCAGTGGCAATGGTGAAGTCGGTGTTCTTCCAGTCGTCGGCAGCCGCATATCCATTGTGTGCATACTTACCCAAGAAGCCGGAGAATACCACCGGACCCTGATATTTCCACGGACCTTCGATGTTGTCGCTTGTGAAGCAGACGATGCTTGAAGCCCAGTTGTCGCCGTTGAGGCTCATATACATACACCACCTCTTCATAGTCTTGTTGTAGATGACGTCAGGCGCCCACTGCATACCCTTCACTGTATTGCCTTTCTTCTGCCATCCGTGAGCGTCGAAGTTGCCGAACGTAACGGTCTTGCCCGCATGGTCCTTGACGGATGTCACGGCGTGTGTGGTGTAAGCGTCAGCATAGTTGACGAGCGTGCCACTCAGATTACAGAAGAGGCTGTTGGTGGCAGTGGCATTGCTCTCGTCTGCCTTAAAGACTGTCCACTCCTGATAGTTCTCAGCGGCAGTGGTCTTGCCTCTGCCAAGGTGAGATCCATATATATAATATGTAGGGGATGCGGGATTTGTGATGTTGTCAATGACGATGGAAGGGTCATGACAAACCACGCGCTTGCCGTACTGACGAGCGCTGTAAGCTCCCTGCAAGTCAGCGTCGGTGACGGTGGTCTGCGCTGCGGAAGAGAGAGCGGAGAATGCGAATATGGGAAGTAATAGATTTTTCATAGGAATATTTTTAAATTGAGAGTTGAGAGTTGAACTTCCAACTCTCAACTCTCAACTGATTTTACTTATGTCTTCTTGCCTTGGCAGCTGAGCCAAATACGAGGTGGCTGCCGTCCACTGTGAACGAAACGTAGAGGTCGTTCGGGTTGATGGTGTTGATGCCGAGGTAAGACTGGTAGGTCTCTGTGCCGTCATTGCCGGTAACAATGGCCTGGATGTCAGCGGTGCCGTTGTTGCAGTTTGTGACGTAAAGCTTAACCTTGGCGCCGTTCATTGCAGCGAGCCATCCTGCCCAGTCTGCGTATGATTCGAGCTGAGTGCCTTTCGAGGTGCAAGCTGCGTAGCCGTTGCCCCAGCCGTAGTTGTCGGCACGTACAACTCCATATTCGGGAGTTGTCTTGGCTGCATCGCGGAGTATAACCACGTAGTTGTTCCAGTTGCTTACACCAGATGTGTAGTTGGTGAAGTTGAACTCGCGTGTTGCACCAGCCGGAACCTTGATATCGTCTGTGAATACTGACCAGAACGCGTCAGAGCAGTTGGCTGCACCGAGAGAGGTTGGCTCCGGAGTGGCTACAGTAACCTTCGACTCGTTCACCTTAACTGTCACCTCAGCTGTCTTGCCGCCGTTGGCAGTGATTACCACCTTGTGCTCGCCAGCCTTTGCAGGAACAGTTGAGAAGGTGAGCTTCGAGTTGTCGAGCACCTCTGTGCGTCCGTCCTGATAAGTTCCCTTCACCTCCAAGCCAGTGGCGTCGAATGCCAATGTGCGCTCCACGCCAAGGATAGCGCTTGAGTTATAGAAGTAGTAGTTGGTGTGCTTCGGCTTGCTTGTCACCTCTATCTTCACTGGAGTGTCCACCACCTTGAAGGCTGCGCTTGCATTGATGGTCTTGTCAGCCTGCTTGTTGAGGAGAGTCTTGTTGAGCGTAGCAACGATATACTTGTCGCCGAGAGTATTGAAGTCGGGCACTACCATGAACGTAAGGTCGCTTGCCGAAATCTCCTTGACGCTTCCGCCGTCGTATGTAACCTTAGCCTTGATCTGTGATGTGAAATCAGAAAGCTCAGTGCCGAGGTTTACCTCTGCCGGAACATCGGTAAGTTCCATAGAGACAGGCTGCTGGTCAACAGCGTCAGTCACGTCCATCTCATCCTTATCGAAGACGTAGTAGCATCCGTCAACGGTGAAGTCGAGATAAAGATCAGCCGACTCAACGGGGATGCCAGTATACTTCTGCTGCGAAACCAGACCTTCTGTTCCTACTACGTCAGCCACAACGTCGCAGGTGTTGTCGCCATAGTTGGTTACTGTGACCGTAACCTTTGCGCCGTTCATCTGAGCGAGCCAGCTTGCCCAGTCGCCTGAAGCTGTGTTGCTGTGAGTGCAGGATGCGTAGCTGTCGCCCCATCCATAGTCGTCCGAGCGGAGGCAGCAATACTCTGTCTTGTCAGCCTTGCGGAGCACCACTACGTAGTTGTTCCAGTTGCTTGCAAGTGACGAGTAGTTGGTGAAGGTTGTGGAGTAGACCTTGTTGCTCTCAATCTTGATGTCCTGATCGAGGTGAGCCTCCCACCATGCTGATGAGCAGTCTGTATTTCCGAGTGTTGTCGGCGAAATCTTTGCAGCCTGACCCTTGTTGGCGTTAGCGATGGAGTCAGCACGTTCTGTAAGCCAGTCGGGACCGTTAACGTTGAATATGTCGCTGCCCTCGCATCCGGTCAGTGCTGTCATCGCCAAAGCGGCGGCGCAGAATACGGATGCCAATTTGCTTATATGTTTCATAATAGTAT
>ERZ1027255.288-NODE-288-length-18405-cov-33.144687_pt1 | contig 18405 bp, 18 predicted proteins | sample MGYA00519261_ERZ1027255 | MGnify/ENA primary metagenome ERZ1027255 (study PRJEB26926, sample SAMN06164399) | human gut metagenome | biome: ENVO:00009003; feature: ENVO:2100002; material: ENVO:00002003 | host: Homo sapiens | place: USA | collected 2012 ...
TGAGATGTAACTTCTTTGTGTCCTGATTAACAATAGCAGTACCCCAAGATGGGCAGCCAGAACAATTAAAAGCTAAAGAAAAATCATCTATTCTCATAATCCAGACTATTTATCAATTAAAGATAACCATTTCTCTTTCCTCTCGGCAGAATCATGATATGATTCACTATACTCCTTATTCACTATTACAGCTTTAAAGTGAAGTTCGTCGAGATTACATACATTCATTTCATATATGAACCAGCATGATTCCCAATTCAATCCTAATTTCTTTCTGGCAATGCGGAAGAACTCGGCATTTGACAGCTTCTCGCCATCAAAATTATACGTTATTTTATCAGAATACTTTATTGAGCGCCTTCCTGAATGACTTGCGCTTAACTCTTTTATAAGTACCATGATAAAAGGATAATCAATGCTTATTCCGTTAATATAAACCTTTCTAAACACACCAGCAAGATGACACTCTTCAAAGTTTGAAGCAATATCTATATGCCCACCTTTACCTAAAGGCAGGCATACGTGATGAAGATTGACTGAATTATATAGCATACCAACCAATATTTCCTCACATCCTTCAACAGAAAATTTGTAGTCAGGCTTAGACTGGCCTAGTTCGGTTCCCCAAGATGGTGTTCCACCACCTTTATCAATATAGGAACCAAAGGATAAAGTACTTAAATTTAACTTCATAACTGTTTGAATATATGCGTTAACAATCTACCAACCAAATTCACGTCCCAACCATTGCCAGCACGTTTTGACAGTTGGGTGTACGACTGTCCGTCAAAATTAATCTCACACTCTTTCAAGTCACGGGAAATCCGGAATCCCATAAGCCTGAACTGTTCATATACAGACATCTTGCGTACTATCTCCTTGCCATCTTTAGGAACCTCAACAACTCGTAAGCTGTTGTGCTCTGGCTGGGTAATCGTTATACAGTAACCGTCCAGCTTGATTTTCTTATTATATACATCAAAGCATAAAGGCGCTTGAACTTTAAAAGAATCAATGTTATGTTTAACCTTAAGATGGGCAATCTGAGCGTCACTCAGGTATAGTTTTTTCTCTGGATGTATATCCAGGAAATCAGCCATTTTTTTGTCAGACTCCACCTTTTCAGGTTCCATACTGAAATTCTCTGGCAAACCACCCAATCGAGCAAACATCCAAAGTCTTTCTCTATTCTGCGGAATACCATAATCTTTAGAATTCAGAACCGCTTTTGACAAAGGATTTTCACCATATCCCATTTCTCTCAAATCCTTGACCAACTGGTCATGTATAGGCTGGAATTTACCATGTGTAAAACCTTTAACGTTTTCGAGAAACAGATATTTCGGTTTTTTTACCTTACAAATGCGGATAATATGACCTAGCATAGCGCCACGTCCATATGGATCTTCAGTTCCCATCTGCATACCAGCAGAAGAGAAAGGCTGACATGGAAAACCACCCATAAACATATCGAAGTCAGGTAAATCTTCAGGATTTATCTTCGTTATATCTCCCCAATTTTTTAATGGGTTCCCATTTTTGTCTTTATGGTTTGCATCAAATAAAGCAGCAGCATATTTGTCAAACTCCGAGTATCCGACTACTTCATAGTCTATATTCGGGATGTTTTCTTTCAAACGTTTCAAACCATATGATGCACCACCATATCCGGCAAAGCCTTCAAATACTCTAATCTTCATGTCTATAATATATTAAACCACATCGTGGCAAAAATGTTCGTAATGTTGAGCCAACAAGTCTCGATTCGGCAAGAATCTTCTTGGCAAAACTATCTTTTTATGATTAAACCCTAAGATGTATTCCCTAGTTTCCATAGGAACCCCTCCAGGTCTTTCTCCGAAAAACTTATCGGATATCAATATCTCGTAATCAGGTGAAATCCCTATCAGATTTTCATCATAGGCTTTATGGAATAAAGAATTCAGACAAAGTCCATTTTCCGGATTTGTACGATTTGCTTCATCTTGTTTCCATCCTACGATATGACTAGCCTGCAACAACAGGGGATTTTTCAAGCCTGTTATGCAGCAACTTTGATTATATGACGCCAGAACAGTTTCCCTAAAGAAATCCTGATTTATGCGTCTTTTAATTTCTTGTATACGTTCCTCACCAGCAGGCAAGTCATGCAAATCTATTGAAAGAGATTCCTCTAGTCCTTTATTCCTAAGGGAAGCTAAAATAAGTTCAGCATCATAGGCCAATTTTTCCCAATTGCCATAATACTTCTTCCATACAACCTCATCTAACTTAGCCGTATGAGCTAGGCCTCCCACGCCTCTACTTTTCATTTTAGGGTCAAAACTGGCCAAATTACCGACTTTTCTTACTACAGCATCAGCAGTTCTTCCTATTAAGGCACCGAGTTCTTTCACAAAATCTTTTTTGGCAGAAAATTGCCCAAATGGTTTGCGGCAATATTCATAAAGTACTAACGTTATCTGCTCTTCCGTCCAATTGTTTCTTCCTGCCATAATTATCACTCATTGAAAAGTTCGTTATTATTTTGTATTTCTTCACGAGTAAACTTCTGTGAGATGACATCTATGCGCTTATTCAGCTCATTTTTAAAGAAGTCTTTATCCATAAACTCCAGTCGCTTTGTTCCGCCTATAAAGCTGAACAGTTTGCGTATGTATTGAGCTCGCATATTCATACCATCTTCCAAGAGATAAGGATGCTCTTCCAGAAATTCCAGAATACCTTTCATAGCCTCCCGATGCCTTATCAAAGATAAAGGACCAAAACTGTTTGTTCTCAACTCTTGGTTTTTGAAAAGAATCTCAGTCAATTCAAAAGGATTTTCACGCTCGTTGTCTACTGAAAGATAAACACTCCACCATGCACTCGGCAATGCCATACGGAAAACGCTAACGTCATTTTCGAACCAGTGATTAACGATATACTTTTCGGTTACATCGTCTTTCAGTACATCCGAATGTCGCTGCTGAACATATGGAAACAAATCCACATGCGCCAAATACACCCACAAATCAGGTAGAGATGCCAATAAAGGAGTAACTGTATCGTATGCCTTATACAGTTCCACTGCTGTCGTAAAATCGTCATCAGGGTCTAATCTGTCAAGCAGTCCTTCTGGCTTATACACGTTCGCCAAAGCCTTCACTTTAGAAGGGTCAAACGGGAATGTTTCTCCCTGGTAATCTGAGATTTGGATATTACGTCTCAGATCCTCCATATATGATTTTTTAAATACTTTCTGTAGTTCCATCATTAATCCTCCTGATCTTCGTTTTGAGAATTTGCTATTCTTTCCAAGCTATCCAACATTCGCTTGTATGGATTCTGTAAAAGTAAATCGGCTGCTTTATAAGCTAGAGACATATCATTCTTCAACTCTTCCGGTAAAATATGCAGTTCCTGTAGTCTTATGATAAGACTGTCTGCCCACAATTTCCCTGAATCCTGATTCTCATACAGATTAGTCAAAGCATAGACCAATGCATTATGGACTAAAGATGAATGAATTACTTCAGAAAAGCTGTTACCAATTCGCTGATACTGAACAAACAGGTCATGAGGGAGTTCTATCAGAATTCTGTCATCCGAAAGATTGAAAGTTGTCCTTTCTGCTCCATCAGCCGCTTCAGTAATTTGCATGAAGGAACCGGCTGCATACAGTTTATCAAACTTCACATTAGTATTCCACCACGCCAAAGGAAATACAGCAAGCATGTCACCTACCTCCAGATCAAAAGTGAACCCATGATAATCCTCATTAAAATCACTGTTGTTATAATTAGGAATAGGCTCGCTAGCAGCGATGAAGCACTGAAACTCTATACGTCCGTTCACCTCTGTTCTACCCAAACTGATTTCAAAATGGGGAGTTGAAGATTTATAACATCTGCGAAGGAAAGTACTCCTGCAAGTTACCTCACAGGCATACTCTGCCTTACCTTCAGAAACCAACTGTGTTATATCCTTATTCTGCTGATGCAAATCGATGCAAAACATATAGTCTGTGGCCGTTTTTACAGGATCAGCCATCTGTATGCAATCGTCAGTCAAAAGCGGATATACATCGTCATATATGCCGAGTACCGGATAAGGCAATGATACATTTTTATACTTCATATAATTCCTCCGCTGCTAATTTTATAGAATGTTTCATATTGTCCGTAAAACGTACTCTCAGGCGTAACCGACCCTCTGGCAGATGTATATCACGAACTATATTGCCACTCACGTTACCAATGTTAGATTCTTCAACTTGTAATTCTTCATCACTTTCCTCTCCAACCGCATAGAAATGAAGGCGTACATTGCCAACCTCTTCTCTTGGGTGGAGAACAACATAGTGATAAATCTTGCCAGCTTCCACTTGCGAGAACGTACGATAAGGAATATTTATCGGTGTGGCAAACAGGCCTTTCTCGCCCTTTTCATCCTCTTTTTTGGTTTCTGAAGCATTACCTGGCTTTTGGATACCTTGGCTGTCCGGCTTTTTCTCGGCTTCACCATGTCCGGCCAGAAGCTTACCACCTGTTTCGTTTGTTGCATTGGTACTCTTATTGATAAGTACATGTCCTGTCGAAGGCGGATTCGGCTTTGGCATAACAGTTGGATTATCCTCACTCTTTGGAATATCAGTTGTGTATGAAGACCCATCATCCTGAAGAAATCCTGTAGGTTTTCCTTCTACACTCTCAGGCATATCTTCCATCTCCAATTCGTCATCGTCAAACGAAGTTGGTATATACAGGAAATCTTCTAACCCATTGATATCAAGAGCGATTTTATCCTTCAATGAGAAAACCTTATTCAGACATTCATTGATAAATTCATCTAATTCTCTCAAGACCTGGCGTCCCATTCCATTTTGGCGGCCTCTGCTTCTCCAATTGGTGGCTTTCCACTCTGTATGTGCAGGATTCTCCATATTACGCAGCAGGTCATTTCCTTCTTCACTATCACAATAGAATACGCCATACATGCCATAATTCGTCTTATTCTTTTGTGAATAGACTAGCATTTGCGGTGCTCTCATATATGCGATTTTGTCTACTGCACCTTTGCACTTGAAAACATAAAAGCATACATGCCCAAGCAAAGGAAGTTTATCTTCTATTAACCGATATTTGGAAGATGTATTGGCAAATCGCACTGCATCAAAATATGGTCGAGGATTATAATAACCAGCCTTACGAGTGTTGTCTTCTATTCCCTCAAAATACTCTTCCATCAAGTCCGCAATCGTATTTTTGGTTATATTGACAACATCATTCACGTTGACCTCTAATTTGCCTTCATATATAGCAAACCAAAAGTTACGAAGAACAGCCTCAATCATCTCTTTGACTGCCTCGTCTTTATATTCCATTTTAAAACCAAGAATATTGATATCAGTTCCTGGTTCTGCCCTACGGAAATGTGCAGGAATATCGGCTTCAATAGATATCGGCTTTCCATCCTGGTCGTCATAATAGCCAAAAGCTACTTTCTTCTTGCCCCGATAGGTATGAGTACAAAGAGAACTGGCTCCTTCAAAGAACCTATCACCATTTTTGGTACAGGTACTAACCATTATTGTACTGATAGGAGACAGCAGGTAATAAGCTGCCTTACCAAAGCCGAAAGAACCACCTGCTGAAGTGTCATCTTTAGCACTTACTCCTGCGGACCGGACAAAAGCATAGAAAGGACTGTCTGTTTTGTCTTTTTCGTAAGACATTCCCTTCGTGTTATAATCACTTACCCGAATGTATCCCAAATGATCATGATGAGTGTTATCGGCAAAAAACTTCATCATAGGTTCATAAATCGCCTTTGCATTATAGTTATTCGAATAATAATCCAAACACCCCATTATATGTTCCTTCAGGCTAAAGAATTCAGGATAATCGCATCCATTCATCTCCCTGAAAGAGAAAACTACCTGTACAGGTTCCGACTTGTCGTCGACGGCATCCAAAGAGTTCTGAATACTTTCTCTAACAAGCGCAGCATAAGGATGATTTTTAAAACTTTGTTCCATGGCATTATTTGGGCCCACTTCCTGTACGTTAGGTTGGTCCGCAAAATACCATTTACAATTCTTTTCTCTTCCAGCCATCTTAGTTCTTTGTTTTTATCAGTTTCTACGAGTATCTAGCCTCTATCAACTTTTTAGGTTATTTTAATCATTCACTTTTCTTCCTTGCTCAGTATATCCCTTTCGACTTCGGCAACAAAGTCTACAAATGAGATACCCAGAACTTGACAAATCTGTCGAAGCTCTATAAGATCCAAGCGGCGGTCGCAGGTTTCAATCCGGCTCACGAAAGTTTGGTTAACTTTCAATAATTCAGCGAGTTGAACCTGCGTAACCCCCAATTTCTCACGCTTACCGCGCAAGCGTCCTATGACTTGATGATATAAATGTGAATGTATACTCTTGTCCATGATCGTTTTATTTTGATGCGCAAATATATATTCTTTTTACGAATATACAAAAAGTGCATAATCCGGTTTACGTGGCAGAATTCCATAGCCAGTTCGAGGATGGATTGAGAAGCAAAGCCTGAGGTTCGGTCGCCATACAAAGCTTTTGCCCCTACAGGGCGCCAGGCGTGCGGACATGAATACCCAGGGCGATGCCCTGGGCTAGGAGCTTCTGCCCCTTCAGGGCGTGAGGGGAATAGCAGGGGCGTGAGGGGAATGGCAGGGATGCGTGAGGGGAATGGCAGGGATGCGTGAGGGGAAATGGCCTTACCTTTTAAAAAAGCTCTTTTTGCGTATATTTTTCAGATATATTTTGGCGCTTTCAGAGAAAAAGTGTAATTTTGTGGGAGATATTTAATTAAAGGAGAAGATTATGGCAACATTAACAGATGTAGATGCAGAACCAATGAGACAGAGATTGGTGGTGAAGGAAAATCTGACACAGGCTTTTAAAGAACTCCGTGCGGCAGAAGCTTCAGGAGCCGAACTTCCTGATGCCCGAAAATTATTCAAATAACGGAGGATACATTTATAAGTTATGAATGTAAAGGAACATATATTGGCGGCTATCCGTGAATGCCTGGCGATTATGACAACATCACCTACCCACTGACCGAACTCGGATGGGAACTGGGCGAGGAAATCAACCCCGTGATGTATACCGCCCAGGAATGGGAAAAGTATAGGAATACACCCTTCGTCAGGAACGTAGAAAAGGAAGGGGTAAAAATATGAATATAAAGGAGTAATTAGCCTTTTTTCTTCGGTCAACCATACCACGAACGCACAAATTTCGTTAAAATCCGTGAGTCTTATAGCACTCACTTCCTATTTGGTTATATGACTTTTTTTTATAACCTTTGCAGCAAATTTTAACGCTATGCCAAAAAAGATGAACATAACCCAAAAGGACCTAGACCGTGTTAAGAAAAGGTGCCTAGAAAGCTTAGGAGACTTCTTAAGCGAGTTGTGTCGTAACAAATTGATGGGTCCCACTAGCGTTGAAAAGATTTTCAGTTTCGATCACACTACATTTAAACGGATATGTGAAAAGGATCAAACCATAACTGTTAAAACGATGGCTAGGACGATGGGAATCATAGCAAGTTTCCTCAATGGACTTAAGGAAACATGTGACAAGGAACTGAAAAATCTCCAGGAAGATGATAAGATGAAGTTATATCTGAAAAGGAAAAAGATTGATGAGTTGGAAAAAAAGAGAGTGAAATGCACGGAAGCCATGGAAAAATTCAAGAAGACTTTCGGTATTATAGCAATCAGCTTCTTCGAACTAATCGGACAAAATGATGATTTTTAATCATCAAATTAAATAAGAGATAACCGGTCAAGATGCTAACATCTGAAGCCAAGTATTAACATAAACCATATCAATACCCAGAAAGTACACACAACCTATCCGCCCCCACACCTTACGATAGTAGGCGCTCGGCAGCCTCCAGCGGCTTACGCTAAAAACGTTAGCGCAAACACACGACCTCTGCTAAAATGAGGAGGAAACAGTTAAAAACTATCTAAACAAAAAGCAAAATGAAAATCTTATTTTGGGGGAAATTTCTTCGCCTCATAATCAAGCATTTAACCATCGTCATCAACTATACCATCCAGTTGAATGACAACTGCCAGTATATCGAACACATGATCAACTATCAGAGAAAGGAGGATGAGAAATGTCTGGACAAAGAATGATCATCATGAACGCTGGTAGCTCGTACTTCGAGCATGTGGAGAACTATTATGGCAGCAATGCCTGTGAGCAAACCTCATGCAGAAATGCTGAGATGCCGGAAGAGCTGAAAACGGAAAAGGCTCAGAGGATCAAGAACAACCTGATAAAGATTGGTATGGTAACCGAAGATTTCATGCCCTCAGGACTGTCATCATCCGAAGCTGCCGTCCTTGCCAATCAGATAGGTACAGAGTTGGAAATCAAGAATATATGGAGCGTATTCGGCAATTATTGGGGTCCTAATCCGAACTCGATGAGAGCCGCCTGCAACCGGGGAATGGAACAGAAGAAAACGGGTGCCTTCCTCGAAAAAGTGATGCCTGCTATCAGAGGCTAATCTGGCAGGTAGTACTAGTACGCGTACATAGTACGTACTAGGTAGAAGCGAGAAATTTTCCCTACCTTTGCCCCCGGAATTCAGAACCAATGCGGTCTGAGTTTCGGGGGCTTTTGTGTATCTGCACATCAACCATGGTGGGAGCCCCCAATCTTCTAAATTATTTAAAATGATGGAAGTGAAAGCGTATGTGTTCAGTCATCCTTCTTACAGGCGACTGAGAGTAGTGAAAACGGAAGAGGGCATTACCCCACAAACCAATCTTTTATTAACGAAATAACATGACAGAAACACAACATGTAATTGCACTGAACCCTTATCGAAAGGGCAATAAGGGAAAGGTGTTTTCCAACAGTCTGGCGGTGTATGACAAGGTGATTGCATCGCCGGAAATCAGGAAGATGATCCAGCAGATCAGGGGCGAACTGCCTATCCCGAAGGTGGATGCCAACGACGAGAAGGCGGTGAAGAAGGCGCAGGACAGGCTGAAGAGCGAACTGCCTTTCTTCTGTCCCCACTACGGCATTTTCAAGAACAATGTGCGCAGACAGGAGAATGCCCAGCCCGAGAGCTTCATGTTCCAGACTATCATCGACGTGGATGACAGGGAGTATGTAGACAAGGCTATCGAGAAGGCAAGGGAGCTGAACTGCTCTGACAGCATCTGGAACGGCTCGCTGCTGCACCTCTGCTACAGTGCCCGGAAGAAGCTGCACATCGGTATCAGACTGCCGGTGGGAATGACCATCGAGGAGACGCAGAAAGCGTATTGCGAGGCGCTGGGGGTGCCGTATGACGAGAGCTGCATCACACCCGAGAGAATGATTTATCTCACGGATAAGGACTCGGAAATCTACAGGTCGAAGATGTGGTGCGCCGTGCTGAGCGAGAAGGAGATTCTGATGAGAAGGCAGGCGTATCTGGACCGCGGACTGACCGTGGACGGAAGAGGGAAAGTTAATAGTTTACAGTTTAAAGTTAATAGCAATGGGAAGAATAATGAAAATAATAGACTATCGGGCAACGACGGCAATCCTGCTGTTTCTGCTGGCTCTGCTGTTCAGCCTGCCCAACCTGGTAATAGCCATGGTACTGATGCTCCTCATATCGGGGATTCTGGAGGCAATCAGAATGCTGGCGGACTGGGAGCCAGGGAGAAGAACCTGATTGCGTTTGACCTCTTTACGCAGGCTGCCGGACTCGGGGGTATGGAGATTGATACCGTGGGGTCGAGACACTCTTCGCTGCTGGCTATCATGAGCGCCGGTGCTTCGAGGGTGATGGAGGAAGAGGAACTGATGAAGGTGGTGAGGGTGAAAATGCCGAGCTACTACCAGGAGAACGACTGCCATCAGCTGATTCACGACTTCTATGCGAAATATGCTGACAATACGAAGCCGATGTCGAGGGAAGTGATAAGGGTGAATGCGCTGGCGGAAAAACAAGCCAGCCAGCAAGTTAATAGTTTACAGTTGAAAGTTAATAGGGCTGATGGTAATCATACAGTTCAAAGTTCAAATCTCCAAGTTCAAAGTACCGAGCAGGATTATCCTGACCCGCCGGAGATGCCGAAGAAGCTGCCGAAGCTGGTGGAGCTGCTGATATCGAGGACGCCGGAGATTTATAAGCCGGCTGTAGCGCACGCTATCTTCCCGCCGCTGGCTACGCATCTCTGGAAAACGAGGTTCCGGTATATTGACAACGTGGAGCACGAGGCGAGACTGATGACGCTGCTGCTTGCGGGTACCGGAGCGGGTAAGAGCAGCGTGAACAGACCTATCGATTTCATTATGGAGGATATCAGGCTGAGGGATGCTGAAAACCTGAAGCGCGAAAAGGCGTGGAAGGATGAGATGCTGCGCAAGGGTGCCAACAAGGATAAGCGCAAGAGACCTGAAAACCTGATTATCCAGGAGATTGATGCGGATATGACAAACCCGGCTTTCGTGATGAGAACGGCTGAAGCGCAGGAACATTTCCTCTATACTTCGCTCAATGAGCTCGACCAGTTTGATGCGCTCAAGGGCAGCGGAAACCAGCAGTTCCGTATCATGTGTCTGGCAGCAGACCCGGGTAATAAATACGGACAAACGCGCGTGGGAACGATGAGCGTAACGGAGCGTGTTACCATCCGGTTCAACTGGAATGCATCTACCACCATCCAGAAGGGTCAGCGTTACTTCGCTAGGGTTCTTACCGATGGTCCTATCAGCCGTATCAACTTCTGTACCATCCCCGAAAGGGAAATCGGCGAAGATATGCCTGTTTACGGAACTTATGATGAATCGTACCGTGAGGCACTGCGGCCTTACATCGAAAATCTGAACAAAGTAACGGGTCTGATTGAGTGTAAGGAGGCGTTTCAGCTTGCCCTCAAACTGAAAGATGAGAATGCTGAGTTTGCCCGACTGTCGCAGGACAGGACGTTTGAGAATCTCTCGTTCCGTGCCAACGTCATCGCTTACCTGAAGGCGTGTGTGCTGTATGTAGCCAATGGTTGCAAGTGGGAGCCGGAGATTGACGAGTTTATCCGCTGGAGCGAGCAGTATGACCTGTACTGCAAGATGCGGTTCTTCGGCGACATGATTGCGAAGGAGAACTTTACGGCGGAGAGGAGTTCGAAGCGTGGGCCTCAGAATCTTTTACAGATATTGCCCGACGACTTTACGGCTGCGCAGTTGCTTGCCATCCGGCTGGAGCATGGTTTGGATGCGAAGGGTACCGATATGATGATCAGGCAGTGGCTGCACCGGAAATACATCAGGCGGGCGTATCAGTATACGGGCAAGCGTGACAGTTGTGACAGTTGTGACAGTTTTCAGAAGCTTAAGTACCGTCATGACGGTATGGTTATTGAATCTTAAATTTATTTTTACTTATGCAGATAGTTTTAAAACGTATAGCGAAGAAGAAGACCTACACGATAGGTCGCCTTTATATCCTGAAGGATGAGGATGTGAAGAAGCGCACGATTGAGAGTGTGAACAAGTGCAGGGGGCTGAAGACGGTATGCGAGGTGCCCCCGGAGAAGCTGAATACGGACTCGTATTTCTGTGATACGCTGGAGCCGTGCTGGCGCAACCTTCTGGGTGTGGAGCTAAGTCCTGCCGAGGAGAATGTGCGGTTGGGGCGTGTATCGGGCAAGAAGGCGCAGAAGATGAAGGGCACGACGGCGATACCTGAGGGCACTTATCCGGTGGTGATCAGCAAGTCGCCGAAGTTTAAGATGTGGTTGCCACTGCTGTTGGGTGTCCCTAATTTTGAGGGCATCCGCATCCATGCCGGCAATTATCCCGACGATACGCAGGGCTGCATCCTGGTGGGTGAGAACCGTGTAAAAGGCATGGTTGTAAACTCCCGTATCTGGCTCCACCGCCTCATCAATGCCATCACCGCTGCGAGAGACAGGGAAGAAAGCATTTGGGGAACGATTTTGTAATGTTGAATGTTGAGTGTTGAATGTTGAATTAGGCTAGCGCCCTTGAGTCCGTTAGGCAAAAAATCAACATTCAACATTCAACACTCAACATTCAATTTAACATTCAACATTCAACATTAATAATTAAACATTTTTATATCATGGAAAAAAATTATAAAACAAAAAAAGAAGAAATGAAGAATGAAAAGACAGCGGGTAATGCTGTTGTGTTTGAAAGCCCTGAATTCGGTAAGATTCTTACTCAGACCGATGAAAACGGGGAGCCTTGGTTCTGCGCAAAAGATGTATGTAATGTGCTGGGGTATAAGAGAGCAAATGATGCTGTAAGTCAACTAGTTAACGACCTTGATACGGCGAAACGCCGTAACAAGGTTCCGGGCAGCCTTCGAAAGGATGGAAGCCGAACAGTACGAACCCAGCTGATGCTCTATGTTAACGAGAGCGGATTCTATGCTTTGGTGCTCGGCTCCAAGCTTCCAACGGCGGTGAAGTTCAAGAACTGGGTTACTTCCGAGGTGCTGCCACAGATTCGCAAGACGGGCGGTTATATTCCGGTACAGCAGGGAGAGAGTGATGAGGAGACGATTCGACATGCTGAAGAGATTCTCAGAGCTACACTCAAGGAGAAGGAGAAGCTGCTGAAAAACCAGCAGGTGCAGATTGATCAGCAGAAGAAACTCATCGGAGAACAGGATACGGAGATTCGTCGGCTGAACGGTGTGGTGGACGAACAGGTGGTTTGCATCGCCAAGAACGGTGAGAACATCATCCAGTTGGAGAATCAGGTGGATCATCTTCTGCCGAAGGCGCTCTACACCGACAATGTGCTCAACTCTGTTTCCTGCTTCACTACCACGCAGATAGCGAAGGAACTGGGTATCACGGCGCAGGAGTTGAACCGCCAGCTCTGTGCCCTTCATATCCAGTACTACCAGAGCGGCCAGTATCTGCTCTATGCCGATTATGCCCACATGGGCCTGGCGAAGAGCCGCACCCGCTACTCTACCCTCCCCGACCCTCACTGCGATGGGGCACAGGAGAAGCTGGGCACCGCCTATACCCACACCTACCTCGTATGGACAGAAAGAGGAAGGAAGTTCATACACTTAAAGGTAAAAAGGTAAAAAAGTAAAAAGGTAAAAAGAAGCTTTAGCCCCTTCCTGTCCCCGTTCCCAGCGATTCCATCGCTGGTCCCCTAAAAAAGGTAAAAAGAGCCCCCTAGCTAGCTTCCCCCCGCTAGGCTCTTTTTACCTTTTTACTTTTTTACTTTTTTACCTTTTTAAATTTGGTAGTTAGTGAATAAAGCCGTAACTTTGCATGCTCTTAGAGCAGAATAAAGGAAATAGATTAGTAATTAAAAGCAAATATGAATAATCATACAACATCAATAACGACGAACAAGAAACATCACTACCGGGAACTGCTAGCTATCGGCATTCCTATCATCATCGGACAGCTGGGTACCATCATCCTGGGATTTGCTGATACGCTGATGATTGGCCATCACAGTACACCCGAACTGGCGGCTGCCGGACTGGTGAACAATATCTTCGGCCTCGTATTCGTATCCTATATGGGATTCACCTACGGCCTCACTCCTATCATCGGACGGCTCTACGGCGAGGAACGGACCGACTGCATCGGACAGAAAGTGCGCAATGCCTTCTGTGCCAACATGCTGACGGGCTGCATCTTCACCCTCGCCCTCATTGTGCTCTACCTGAATCTGGGGCGCATCGGACAGCCTGAAGAGCTGCTCTCGCTCATCCGTCCTTACTTTCTGGTAAACCTTGCCTCGGTGCTCTTCATGGGCATCTTCTTCACGATGAAGCAATTTCTTGACGGACTCGGACAGACCAAGGTGGCGATGTGGGCGATGATTGGCGGCAACGTAATCAATATCCTGGGCAACTGGGTACTGATTTATGGTGTGGCAGGCTTCCCGGAACTGGGTTTGCTGGGAGCCGGTATTTCGACGCTGGTGAGCCGCATTCTGATGGCGCTGGCGATGGTGGGCATGCTGATGACGGGCAAGAATTTCGGGGAATACAGACGCGATATTCTGCACAGTTCTCTGACCAAGGCTGACTTCAGGGAGATGAACCGGTTGGGCTGGCCTGTGGCGCTGCAGCTGGGCATGGAATCGGCTGCCTTCACGCTGAGTTGTGTGATGGTGGGCTGGCTGGGAACCATTCCGCTGGCAGCTCATCAGGTGATGATTACCCTCTCGCAGCTCTTCTATCTCGTGCTTTCGGGCATGGCGGCTGCGCTGGCTATCCGCGTGAGTCATTTTATGGGTCAGAAGGACTACGCTGCTGTTCGCCGCAATGCCTACGACGGTTTCCGGCTGAACCTGCTGTTCTCGCTGTGCATGGGTTTGCCGGTGTTTCTGCTTCGCCATCAGATAGGTGGCTGGTTTAATGATAATGTGGAGGTGCAGGCGTATGTGGCTACGCTGATTATCCTGATGATGGTATATCAGTTTGGCGACGGACTGCAGTATACTTTTGCCAATGCGCTGCGTGGCATCGCCTGTGTAAAGCCGATGGTGCTCTATGCCTTCATCGCCTATTTCGTCATCTCATTGCCGCTGGGCTACACCCTGGGTTTCCCATGCGGCTTAGGCATTCTGGGCATCTGGATCGCCTTCCCGTTCGGTCTGACTATAGCGGGAGAAATGTATCGAAGAAGATTTGAGAAGGAATTGAAAAAGATTAAGGAATAAAAGGATACGCAAGTCCGCTAGGCGTTAGGGAGATACGCAAATCCGCAGGAACGCCTGACGGACCATAACGCCTGACGGGATTGAAAAACTGCATCTTATAAATAAAAATAAGAAAAAGGGTGTTCATACTCTATTTCTAGAAATATGAACACCCTTAAATATAAACTAACTGCAATTTCCTTTACTCAGCAGCCTGCTCAGCACGATCATCTACATTCTCACCCTCTGTAGGAGCGAGAGTAGCCTTGAAATCGGTGATGCCGTACTTAGCAAGAATGTTGTACCACTGGAGGAGCTTCTTGATATCGCTGTCGTGAACACGGTCGCGATCGTAGTTAGGAAGAACCTCAGCAAAATAAGCGTGGAGCTCAGCAACAGGCGCCTTCTTGTAGTTGAAAGTGCTAGGCTTGCCCTCTTCCTTCTTGCTTACGCTGTCGAGCACTTCCCAAAGTGGCACCTCATCAGCGTCTGTATACATAGCGATGTCACCAAGACTTGTTACACGGTCTGTAGCGAAAGCTGGGACACGCTTGTGAGTCTCATCGAGCGTTTCTACGATGAGGTTTCTGTTGCCTCTTGATACCAATTTATAAAGGCCTGGTTTGCCTGCAATTGAAAGGATTGTTTCCATTGTCTTTTCTATTATTCTTTATTATTAATGATATCCAATAATTTTCTTACCTGTGCATCGATATCCTGCTCGCCATCGTTCACGATTTCGAAATCGGAGCGGGCTGCAAGCTCTTCCTGCGGCATGACGGCATCTATCCACCGCTGCGCCTTCTCGGCCGGGATATGGTCGCGCTGCATGATGCGCCGGATGCGGACCGGTATGGGAGCCGTTACGCAGACCACGAAATCGAGGTGGACACGGCGGTAGAAACCGCTATCGAAGAGGATGGCACTCTCCATCCACTCATAGCTGCTCTGCTCGAAATCGCGCGCCACAGCCGGATGAACCACATCGTTGACAGCCTGCTTGTTAGCCTCGCTGGCAAGCAGAAACTGAGCCAGCACGGGCTTCTGCAAAACGCCCTCTGCGCTGTAAACCTGCTCGCCCACCAGCTTCTTCAAGCCAGCCTGCAAGCGGGCATCGGTACGCATGAGCCGCTTAGCCTCAGCATCACAGTCGTAGACCCTGATGCCCTGTTTCTCCAATATCCGGCACACATAGCTCTTTCCGCTACCTATGCCACCCGTTATCGCTATCTTCATCATAGTAGAAAAACTATCAACTATAAACTATCAATTATCAACTATCATTGCTGTTCCAGCAGATAATCTACCGTTTCCAGTTCTAGATGCGCCTTGCTCACCGAGCGCGGCACGCTGCGCAGCTGGAGGTGGCACTTGTCTGAAGGGTTGTTAGCCAGATCATTATAATCTACTACCACCTTAAACTGGCTCGGCTTGATGGTTCTGAAGAGGCTGGCTCCGATGGTGAATCTTACCGAAACCTTAGACGGGAAGGTACGGAGCACCATGTTATCCGGCATGTTGATGGCCGTAACAGGCACCTCGACCGCCTCTTCGGTAAGCACATCAGGATATACCGCCAGACGCACCATCTGAGGCACAATCTTCATGCCGCGTATCTTCTTGATAAGCACGCTGCGATGAATGGTATCCTGCAGGTTGCGCATGTTGAAAGGCTCGATTTCTACCGATTCCAACTGGTCGAGCATCTTCTTGTTGGCGTAAACCATCACCGTAGACGGCAGGAATTCGGTATGCGCCAGATAATAGCTCTTGCTGGTTGTAATCTTTCCTCTGAACACCACAGGCACCCGCTTGGAAGAGCCGTAGGTGAAGAAGAAATCGAATTTTGCCGGCTTGATGGAGATCAGTTTGGTAGAGCCATAGAGCTGGGATGCCACCTGTTTCTGCACATCAGCCATCGGAATCTGTCCCGTTCCCGTATCCTCATCGGCATAATTGGCAAAACGGAATGTGAGCGGATGAATCTTGCCTCCGTAAGCATAGGTAACAAGGGTGAATCCCTTATCGCGCACCGTAATATGCACGGTATCAGGGAGATCGCCCGTTATCACCGCATTGCGGGGCACGCCGGTCAACTGCACAGGAATATTGAATTCTCTCTCGGTAGTCTCATTGAGCGTCATCATCAGCCAGAAGATGCCGCTGAGAGCGAGAAAGAACAAAAAAATCAGAAACTCCTTATTCAGACCACTGAACAGGAAGTTTCTGACAGCTTTTAATATGCTCTTGATACTATGCATTAGGTGTCTGACTAGCTGCATCAGCAAACACGTAGCCCTTAGCTACAGTGATTACCACGCCACGAGCTATCTCAACATCAACGGTGTTAGCCTCGAGGTTAACACGCTTAACTGTGCCGTAAACACCGCCACCTGTAACTACCTTAGTACCCTCTGCCAAAGCATTCTGGAACTTGCGGATTTCCTTCTGCTTCTTCTGCTGAGGACGGATCATAAAGAACCACATGATAGCGAAGATGGCTACCATCATGATGAGAAAAGTCATGCTGCTACCACCGGCAGCAGCTTGCAATACTAAATTTGTCATGTCGTTAAAGTATTATCTATTATTATTTATGTTCTATATATATATAAATAAGGTGTGGCCAGCAAGGAAGGCCTCCGTTATTTACTCACCCTCGCCCGGAGCGCGATGAATGCGCGGACGACGGCCGGCTGGATGCTGGTTGTCTGGGCGCTGTTTGCCGGCATGTTCGCCGTGCTGTGCATGCTGATGCTGCTTGCGCTCAGGCATCTCCTTCTGGATGAGGTTGCGGCTGATGAGCTCACGGCAGATATTGTCGAGCATACCGTTAACATAACCGCCGCTTCGAGGAGTGCTGTATGCCTTGGCAAGTTCTACATACTCGTTGATAGTGACGGTAGCCGGGATGCCAGGGAAGTTCATCACCTCGGCGATGGCAATCTGCATGATAATCACATCCATATAGGCAAGACGTGAGAAATCCCAGTTGCGCAAAGCCTCGCTCATATAGCGCTGGTAGGTATCGCAGTTGAGGATGGTAGCACGGAAGAGCTTGCGTGCAAACTCTCTGTCTTCAGCATCCTTGTATTCTGGCAGCAATTCCTGCTTGGCCTTAGCTTCTGGGTCGAAACGCTTGATGGTCTTCAATACGAAAGTATCTACGATATCCTTGTCATCGTTCCAATAGAGACTCTTTTCCTCGAGGAATGCATCGAGATCTTCATTGTTCTGAATGAACTGCTTGTAGATGCGGCGCCATACCTCACGGTCGCGGTTGTACTCGTCGAGATCGGCGAGTTCCTCATCAATAGCTCCGCTGATATAATCAGCATAGAGATCACTGGACGTAATCGCAGTATACACTTTGCGCACCATCTCGATATCCTCATCCCAGTTGGAATGCTTTACATCTATCCATTCGAGCAGCATCTTGTTCTCTTCGAGCTGCAGAGCGAACTTATTGAATGCGAAACGTGGTGAAGGCTCCTGCTCACCCTCTCTCTTGGCACGGGCTACTTCTACATCGTAGCGCTTGCGTGCCTCCTGGGTGACGGCAACGATAAGCTGCAACATGTAGTTGTACAAATCGTATGACTTGGAGAGACTAAACATCAGCTCCTTCTCAGCGTTATCCATGTTATGATCGCTGTTTTGATAGTATGCGTAGGTTAACTGCACAATCTTACGTCTTATCAAATCCCTATTAA
>ERZ1027255.291-NODE-291-length-18349-cov-5.442440_pt1 | contig 18349 bp, 8 predicted proteins | sample MGYA00519261_ERZ1027255 | MGnify/ENA primary metagenome ERZ1027255 (study PRJEB26926, sample SAMN06164399) | human gut metagenome | biome: ENVO:00009003; feature: ENVO:2100002; material: ENVO:00002003 | host: Homo sapiens | place: USA | collected 2012 ...
GAGATGACGTCGAGTCTCGTGGGCTCGGAGATGTGTATAAGAGACAGGTTTTCTAATAGCACTGAAGAATAACATTATTATTTAATAACATTAAAGTATAACACTATGCAGAAAAAACTGACCACTCTTTGTCTTGCATTCCTGACGATGTCGGGCGGCGAGGCGATGGCGCAGCCGCTTGCTAAAGGCAAGACGGAGTTTGCGGAGGGCGTGGTGCGCGTCAAGCTCCAGAGGGAGGTGGCGTCACTCGTGGAAGCCGCAAAGCTCCCTACCGACGGTAAGCTCAAGGCAGGTGCACGCTATGTAAAGACGGGTGTCAAGCAGCTCGACGTCACGGCGTCGAAGCTTGGTGCAGTGAGCATGAAGCGCGTCTTCCCATATGCGGGTAAAGACGAGGAAAAACACAAGGCGTTCGGCCTCGACCTCTGGTATGACATCACCTACAACAATGAGGCGATGACACCGGCGCAAGCTCGTAACCTTTATCGTTCGACGCTCGGCGTACAGTATGCACAGCGCATACCGGTCTACAGCATTCCTGACGACCAGAACTACCTGCCGGTGTCGCCATCGACCATTGCGAGGGCGCAGAGAGCGGCATCCACAATGCCGTTTAACGACCCGTTGCTGCCCGACCAGTGGCATTATTACAACGACGGACACATCTACGGAACGAAGGCTGGTGCCGACATCAACCTTTTCCCGGCATGGGAATCGGGCGTGACCGGATCGAAGGACGTCATCGTCGCCATTATCGACGGTGGCTTCCAGATTGACCATCCCGACCTAAAGGACAATCTATGGATAAACGAGGCTGAGCTTAACGGCAAGCCAGGCGTGGACGATGACGGCGACGGATTCGTGGACGACATCTATGGATATAACTTCGTAATCAATTCTGCCAATATCAACGCTCATACCCACGGCACGCACGTGGCAGGTACGGTGGGCGCCACGAACAACAACGGCATCGGTGTCGGTGGTGTGGCTGGTGGCTCGGACGGTACCGGCGGTGTGAAGATGATGGTTTGTCAGGTGTTCGACTCACGTGCAAGCAGTTCGGCAGTGGCTGACTTCGGCGCTGCCCTTGTATATGCTGCCGACCGTGGCGCCAGCATAGCCCAGTGCTCTTGGGGTATGGGTATGGCAGGCGACGATGACGTGGCTGTCTCTGAGGCTGTGCGTTACTTCACCGCCAACGGTGGCGGCGAGAAGATGAACGGCGGTCTTTGTATTTTCGCAGCCGGTAACAACGGCGAGGAAGGCGACTTCTATCCCGGTTGCCTCGACGAAGCTGTGGCAGTAGGCGCGTTGGCTTCCGACGGAAGCGTTGCTTACTACTCCAACCGTGGCGCATGGGTGGACGTGACTGCCCCCGGTGGTCTTATGGACAGCGGACAGCAGTATGGTGTGCTCTCCACTCTTCCGGGCAGCACATACGGATATAACGAGGGTACGTCAATGGCATGTCCGCACGTTTCGGGTATTGCCGCGCTCATCCTCTCGAAGTATGGCAACAAGCAGTTCTCCAACGAGACGCTGCGTACGCTCCTTACCACATCCGTGAACGATATGTATACGCAGAACCCCGACTACGTAGGACTGATGGGTTCAGGATATATCGATGCTTATAAGGCATTGCAGGGCAAGGAAGGCAGCACGCCTGACGCTGTGGCTGACTTCACTGTAACGCCGTCGCATGACAATGCTCTCATCGAGTGGACCATCCCCGAGAGCGAGGAGAAGAGCATCGACCACCATGTTATATATTATAGCACGGAGGAGTTCAGTGCTTCGGACAACCTCAACTCGCTTCCTTCAGTGTCGGTGGATACCAAGTTTAAGTATTCCGGCGACAAGATGGCTTACGAGCTTAACGGTCTGAAAGCCACCACTAAGTATTACTTTGCCATCGTTGCCTACAACCGTTGGGGTAAGGCTTCGGCAGTGTCGCCGATTAAGTCGGCTACGACAAACGCCGGACCTAAGGTGGAGCTTGACAAGACTTCGCTCTCAATGGCAGTGGACGCCAGCAAGTCATTGGTTGGCGAGACAAGCTTCAACGTGAAGAACGCCGGCGAGGGTGTGCTCAAGTACGAGCTTGAGGCAGCCACAAAGCGCGTCTCCATCTCTACGAGCGCACGCAACGAGAAGCCGCAGCCGGGTCAGATGGTGAAATTCTCAGGCACAGTAAGCCCGATGCTTGCAAAGGCCAACACCATTGCTTCGTCTGACTATTACGCAGCAGACTGGCCTGACACGCTTACTTATTCGAAGGCGCTTTACAGCTACATAGGCGAGTCGGACCTCAAGCTTCCGAACGCCATGGCACAGTATTTCTATGTGGACAAGCGTAAGTATCCTAACGGATTCAACCTTACCGGTCTGCGTTTCCAGGGACATAACGGAACCAATCCGGAGATTGCCATCTACGACGGAGCACGCTCCATCTCTACGGCAAGCCTTATCCAGACCGTTCCCTACGACTTCTGGGCTTACAACTGGAAACTGAACCTTCAGGAGCAGATTTATTTTGCACCGGGTTCGAGCTTCTGGGTGGTTGCCAAGTTCCCGGCAGGAGCAAAGAATCCGCTCGGCGCAGGCAAGTCTGACCAGAAGGACATAGCACAGTACAGCTTCTACAGCTCTGACAACGGCAACACATGGACACAGCTCAGCGAGGTGCTCAAGGGCTCAAGCTTCGAGGCTGTGGCAGACCAGCTTACTTGGGCTGTGCAGTGTATCAGCCAGAACCCCGACTGGAGCGCAGTGCTCTCGCCGGAGCCTATCAGCGGTGAGGTTCGTCCGGGCGAGAGCCAGGCGGTGACAATGCGTAACGACGGACAGAAGCTTGTCAACGGTACGTATAACTTCAACCTCCATCTGAAGACCAATGAGGCAACTGACTCGAAGAGCCAGGTGGCACTCACGATGACCGTAAAGGGCAACAAGCCTGAGCTTCACAGCCAGCAGCTTGTCGACTTCGGTAGTCTCCTCGTAGGTCAGGAGAAGACCATCAGAGTGGAACTCACTAACAGCGGATACGGCGTATTCGGCGGTAAGTGGGGATACATCCAGGCTTCGTCGGGCGACGTCACATCGTCTTCAGACCAGTTTGACGTTAGCAAGGGTATGATGAACGTTGCGGCACGTGCCTCAGGTCTGCTGCCCGTGACATTCAAGCCTACTAAGGAAGGCAACGTATCAAGCACCATTACACTCAAGGACAAGAGCGGACAGACTTATTCGTTCATAGTTCGCGGTGTGGCTTCGATGCCAGCCAAGATGGAGATAGCGAAAAATGAGTATGATCTCGGCAATCTCAAGGTTGGCGGAAGCGAGAAGACAGCTGTGGTGACCATCAAGAACACCGGCAACTATCCTCTCCAGTATGTCTTCCCGAAGTATTCTTCAAAGAAGATAGACGGAAGCACGAACCGCGTACACAAGTTCGGCTACACCATCAAGTCGAACGTGGCTGGCGACAACTCGTTCAGCTACGAGCCGGTACCAGAGCTTTCTGATCCTATGGACCTCACATCACAGTTCACCACCAACAACTGGCAGTCGTCGGCAGTGAAGCTCGGCTTCAAGTTCCCGTTCTACGGCAAGGAGTATGAGGAGGTTTACGTATCTTCATACGGTGGCTTGTCAATGTTGCCTATGGAGGGCCGCATCTCTTGTATGGTGCCCACCGGCGACTGTGTTGACGGACTCGGCTACGTATCTGCCTATACCAACTCAGGCTGGATGGATATGGGAGCCAACTCGAAGGTTACTTGCGGACGTAAGGACGGCAAGTTCTACGTCATCTTCAAGGATGTGGTTACGCCTGCCACCAACGGTGCCGGCGAGGTTACCACACTGAGCTTCCACATGGCTCTCTGCCCGGACGGAAGCGTGGAGGTTTATTATGACGACTATACACCGGCTGGCGTGTTCGGTAGCGGTGGCAACAACTTCGTCGGTGTCAGCGACATCGCTGCAAAGGACGCATGCGTATTCACCGACGCTGCTATGGTACACAGCCAGAATTCAGGCGTAGACGCTCCTTACTACGACATCAAGACGGGTAGCGCCATCAAGATTGTGGCTCCTTCCAAGTCGATGATAAAGAGTCTGTCAAGCACGGACGGATATATCGGTAACGGAGAAAGCCAGGACATCACCGTGACACTCGTTGCCGGTGACGACCTCTATGCAGGCGAACTGACCAACTATCTCACAGTTATCTCTAACGACCCGTTGACCCCGAGCGCCAACATCGCTCTCAAGGCCAATATCACCGGCACCAATCTCAAGGCTGAGGCAGGTGTGGACGCAACGGAAGTGGACTTCGGTAAGGTATTCCGCACTTCGCAGCAGAAGCGCACCGTGGTTCTTTCTAACAACGGTAAGAATGTCCTCAAGGTAAGAAAGGTGGCTGTCAAGTCTGGCAAGTTCACTGTTGCTGACGACATCAAGTCAGGATTCAATGTTCCCGCAGGTCAGAGCAAGGACATCGCCGTGACGCTGCCCACAGAGAATAAGGGTAACGTGAGTGACGTGCTCGTCATCAGCTACTGGAACGGCAAGACCACAAGCGTTAACCTTAAGGGTGAGGTTATCGGTGCTCCGGTATGGAACATCACTCCCGAGACCGTCGAAAGCACCACTCCGTACGGCGTTAACGTAACACGTGACGACATCGCTATTGCCAACAACGGTGACGAGACACTTACCTTCGCACCGCAGCCCGAGACATGGTATCGCCCGATGGACCTCATCGAAGAAGAGGGCAAGTCAAGTGTGGACTATATCTTCCGCGCCAAGAGCGACGGCTTTGACGTACCGTTCGAGTGGATTGACATCGTGGACGACTACACCGAACACATGCCTTACTCGTACTACATCGAAAAGACAGACTTCAAGAAGGTGGAGCTTCCGTTCGAGTTCCCGTTCTATGGCAAGAAGTATAAGGAGATGTATATCTACAATACAGGCTTTGTATCGTTCGATGCTCCCGTGGAAGACTACAAGCAGTTCCCCGAACCGCCGGCAAGTCTGCCTACCACAGAGACCTTCTACAGCAACATCATCTGTCCGTTCTGGGGCAACCACTCTATGAATACTCCTTCGTCAGACGGCGTTTACTATAAGGCCAATGACGACAACTGCGTGGTGACATTCAAGAACTATGGCAACACGATGATGTCAGGAATGAACTTCCAGCTCATCATGCGCAAGGACGGAACATTCAAGTTCCAGTATCTCGTTTCGCCTGATGGATTCCAGCTCGGCGTCTTCGGACTCTGCGGCATCATGGACCACTCAGAGACTCGCGGTATCAATCCTTCAGACATGTATATCAACTCCGGCAATGCCGTAGAGTTTATGCCTTACAAGAACTATTCTGTAGCTCCTGGTGAGAGCGTCAATATGCCCGTAACGCTGTTGGCAGACCAGCTTGCCGACACATACGAATATGCGCTCAACATCAAGACCAACGACCCGCAGAACGAGAATGTCAGCGTACCTGTCACTATGGACATCACCGGTGAGGCTGACGCCGAATTCCCGGAGACTCTCGTCATAGAGCAGCCCGTTGACGCTGCTGCAATGTCGCAGCCTTACTACGAGTTCTCTGTCGTTAACAAGGGAACACGCGCATTCACTGTCACTGACGTTAATTCAGACATGTTCATGGCAGACGAGTCTGACCCGTATGCAATGCCTGAGGCTAAGCTTGAGGTATACATTCCTAATGAGAATGGTGGCGGTGCCGATCCCGGTCCGCTCGCTGCAAGCGACGTCCAGAAGGTATGGATGCCGTACGATTCAGGCATGATGGAACCGCTCGTAGTGGGTAAGGAACCGCTAAAGTTCCGCATCGGACTCTATAACGTATCTAAGGTACACCAGAAGGACTATACGATGACCTTCAACGTGGAGGGACTCGACGTCGACACGAAGACCACAAACGTGAAGCTGAACATCACAGAGGCTCCGGTTCTGGCATTCGACAAGAAGGAGATTCGCATCTCTAACGTATCTGACGATTATGTCGGCGAGGTTTCTGCCAACATGAAGAACAACGGTGGATACAAGCTTACGTACGACCTTCAGCTCAGTCCTTCTGGACGCGACGCTGTTGTGGAATACAACGACTACGACGAAGAACTGCCGTTCTCGGCATACAACGTCATTGCCAAGCCGTCTCTCGCAGAGGTGAAGACCTATCTGGAGAACGGATGCCAGCCTATCAATGGCAAGAAGGCAAGAAAGGCGATGGGTATGAACAAGGTGGTGAAGGACGACCAGAAGTTCTTCTATGACGTACCGACCGACTTTGAGTATCCCGTACTCTATCATCCGGTTCTCAATCCGGTTACCAGCGCCATCGCTGCCCTTATGGGTAGTGGCGACAAGGCACTCGACGAGAACTTCTATGCTGCTACACGTTATGAGGCACCGGCTGAAGGCTTCAACGTCACCGACCTCTACTTTGTCGGCACTGTCGGCACATTGGAGAACGTGGACATCGAGGCAAGCATCATCCTCGGCAACGACGTTACGGCAACGGAGCGCACCGTAGGACACGGCAAGCTGCATGTCGACTCGGAGGAACCGGGCGAGATGGGATATCAGGGTAAGCCTTACATGCTCACCTTCGACAAGCCGGTATACATCAATCCTACCGATACCTTCTATGTAGTGATGAAGTATCCTGCCGGATATAAGTCATCTGCTCTCATGGCTTCTAAGGACGGCGACATGGAACCTGGACGTTACATGGCTCATCTTAAGGCTCTCGGCGGATGGGTAGACATCGAGGAAATCTATGACGGCGTGCAGTCAACTGGCGCTTTCGGCTACTTCATGACCTGCGTTCAGCGCACAGAGGGCGAGCCGTGGATTAAGTTGCTCAACGAGAATACCGCCGGTGAGGTGGAGGCTAAGGGAACGCTGCCGCTGAAGTTCAGCGTCAACGCCAAGAGTTCTTACTTCACACGCAACAACAAGGCCACTCTCGTGGTTCGCACCAACGATCCTGCCAACAAGACGTACAACTATCACATCTTCATGGACAAGAACGGTGCACCGGTTGTTGAGGCTACTGAGGCTGTCGTAGCAGCCAAGCAGGGCATCACCACTAACGTGCCAGTAACAGTCAGCGACCTCGACGGCGACGCCTTCTCAGTAAGCGTGGACGACCAGAGCGGCTTCGCTACAGTGGCTGAATACTGCAACGAGAACGGCACTCAGGAAGGCATCACTCTTACTGACGGAACGCTCAACGTTGCTGCAGGCAAGACTCTGAAGATGACTGTTGCCCTCAATCCTGAGTATGGCAAGGAGAATGTCGGACCGCACAAGTTCGAGATTAACGCCACTGACGCGAACGGCAACGCCGGCACCACAACTGTCGACTACTCCGTTGTCTTCACCAACCGTGCTCCTGAGTTTATCGGTGAGAAGGATATGACGGTCGGCAAGGGCACTGTTTCGCAGGTTGTATATTACAACACGCTCTTCAACGATCCTGACGGTGACGAGATGACGTATAAGGTGACAACTGCTGACGAGTCGATCGCTCAGGTTTATGGCTCTGCCAACGGCTTCGTAGTAAGTGGTAACCGCCTCGGTTACACCAAGCTTAACATCGTTGCTACCGACTCTGAGAATGTTTCTACAGAGCAGACCATCTCGCTTGCTGTGGTTAATGCCACTGGCATCGACGCCGTAACACTTGGCGACGGAATGATAGCAGCCGTTGCTGATGGCGACGTCGTTTACGTCAAGTTGGGCATGGACGCAGCTGACGCCAAGATAACCATCCTTACCAACGGCGGTATGCTCGTAGGCGAGGCAGATGCTTCTGACGTCAAGGCTGGTTCTGTATCAACCGTGAAGCTCGCTTCCGCAGCCGCACCTGGTGTCTACATCGCTTCTGTCGTAGCCGACGGCAAGCAGTACGACGTCAAGTTCGTGGTGAAATAAGCAATAGCAGATAAAAAAAAACTCCTCCCTCCCCGTCTTTCTCAATTTGGGAAAGAAGAGGAGGGAGGAGTTTTTTGTATATATTCTTCACTAAATTTGTGAAGAATAATTATTTTATTTATCTTTGCAATCATATAAAAACTAACTCAATGGAAATAAATTTCAAAGAAATATACTTACGTGATCTTTATGAGAAAGGCAAGGCAGATAAGAAACATCGCTTTCAACCTCAGATAATAAAAAGATATATAAGAGTTATTGATCTTATGGTTAACGAGGACAATGTTCTTGGTCTCACTAAGTATAACTCTTTGAATTATGAGCATTTGTCGGGTAATAAGGAAGGACTCTCTTCTGTGAGAGTAAATGATCAATATCGGATCGAGTTTGAAGAAGAAATAGAAGATGGCAAGACCATTGCCACAATATGTAATATAACAGAGTTGTCAAATCATTATAAATAATATAATTATGAGCACAGCAAATATTTCGCCTGATATGGTGGCTAACAATATCACTCCTGCTATCCCCACGCACCCAGGAGCAATACTCAAGGACGAAATTGAGTATCGTGGTATTTCTCAGTGTCAGTTAGCTAAAGACATGGGTATAGCCTATTCTGCGCTTAATGAAATTCTCAATGAACGTCGACCGCTTACAGAGAAAACAGCATTATTGTTTGAGGCTGCGCTTGGAGTAAATGCTGAGCCTTTATTGAAAATGCAGATGCGGTATAATATCCAGAAGGTACGTAAGGATAGTGCATTTATGGAGAAACTTGCTAATGTACGGCGAATCGCTGCTGTACTGTAATAACGAATTAGGAGTTGTTCTGAATTAGGTCATGCCTAATCCTGAACAACTCCTATTATTTTATTCCTGAATCAGAAGTTTATTTCAGAAGTTGTAATTTCCAATTGTAAATTCCCAACTCCCAACTCCTAATTCCTAACTCATTACACGTACTCCTGGATGGGCAGTTCTCCGTTGAGAGCGCCGAGAGCGTTGAATGCGAGTGAGCGCATTTCGCCTTCGCCGGGGAGCACCACTACGGGAGCGAGGAACTCCACCTGCTTCTTGATTTCCTCCACGCAGTACTTGCTGTGTGCAATACCACCCGTGAGGATGATGGCGTCAGCCTTACCCCAGAGAGCCACAGCCATTGCGCCAATCTGCTTTGATACGGTATAGAGCATTGCCTCCAATACTTCAGCGAACGGCTGCTCGCCAGCCAGAGCGTGACGCTCTATCTCTCTCATGTCCTTCATGCCGAGGAGAGCCTGACAACCAGCGTTGCCTGAGAGCATCTTCATCACCTCGTGCTGTGTGTACTTGCCAGAGAAGCAAAGACGAACGAGCTGGTCTGCGGGCAGTGTGCCAGAGCGCTCGGGAGCTATCGGACCCTCACCGTTCAAGGCGTTGTTTACGTCGATAACCTTACCGTTATGATGAGCTGATACGCAGATGCCGCCACCGAGGTGAGCCACCACAAGGTTGAGCTCCTCGTAATGCTTGCCAATGGAGCGGGCGTAACGGCGTGATGCTGCCTTAGCGTTAAGAGCGTGGAAGATAGACTCACGCTTCATGAAGGGTAGGCCGGTATAGCGTGCACGTGTCATCATCTCGTCCACCACAACGGGGTCAGCCATGAAAGCAGGACAGTGGCACTCGTGTGCTATTTCGTCAGCGATAAGCGAACCGAGGTTGCATACGTGCTGGTGCTTGGCGTTCCAGAGGTCCTTCTTCATCAGCTCGTTGATGGCATAAACGCCACCCTGAAGCGGCTTCAGCAGACCGCCACGACCGATGACAGCGTCAAACTTCAAGGGAATGCCAGCCTCCTTAAGAAGGTTGAGCACGAAGTCCTTGCGATATTCATACTGCTCGTTGATGGTAGAGAACTTATCTATTTCTGCTGGGTCATGTAAGCCGTCGGAGGTCCAAACGGGATTCTCGTCCTCGTATACTGCCACCTTTGTGGATGTGCAGCCAGGATTGATGACAAATATTCTTTTCATTGTTGATTATGTTTTTCTTTTATTGTTTGGGGTTATTCAAAGGGGGTTGCTGTGTGAGGATTTATCTCAAAGCCTTCAGACAAGCGGCAGCCAGACTGTAGAACTTCGAGTCAGCTGAGTCGGCACGTGACGTAACCACTACAGGAACTGTCGTACCAGCCAACATGCCGGCGATGGTGGCGCCACCGAAGAGTGTGAGTGTCTTATAGAATGTGTTGCCTGCCTCGATGTCAGGCATGACGAGGATGTCGGCATTGCCCACAACCGGCGAGCTGATACCCTTCAGAGCACCGCTCTCTGCGTCGCAAGCAGTCTTTACGTCCATCGGTCCTGCAATCTCCACCTCGCCGTACTTCTTGTTGACAGCGTCAGCCTTGATCTGCTCATAGCTGAGTGTGAGCGGGAACTTCTCGCTTACCTTCTCCGTGCAGTGTGTGAGGGCAACGCGTGGAACAGCCTTGCCGGTGATGCTACGGAATGTGTCGGTGATGTATCCCACGATGGCGTCAAACTGCTCGTATGTGGGGTAGGGGATAACTGCTGCGTCAGAGAAGAAGAGGAGGTGCGGAATCTGCGGAGTCTCTGCGATGGCGATGTGTGTCAGCACGCTGCCCTTGATGAGAATGCCACGCTCCTTGTTGAGTACTGCACGCAGGAGGTTGTCGGTGTTAATGGTACCTTTCATCAATACCTGGGCACGTCCCTCGTGTACTTCCCACACAGCTTTACGGGCAGCGTCGTCATCGTCTTCAGCGTCAATGATTACCACGTGTTCGGGATAATCGGCGAGAAGGCGCTTAGCCACTGCCTCTTTACCTGCCACTGCGACAAGGATAAAGTCGGCGATTTCTTCACGGATGCTACGCTCCACCACTTCTTCAGTGTGTGAGTCAGCAGGACATGCTACAGCTACTGTAACGCGTTTTCCAAGCGAACGCAGACGCTCGGGCAAGGATTTTAAGTTAAAGATAGGTTCCATATTTTTTGTTTAAGTGTATAAGAGTCTTGTCATGGAAATTGCGCAAATAACCGTTCATTGTGCAATCTTTGGCAAAGGTAGCAAAGGAACCGTAATTGGCAAAAAAAATAGCAGGATTTTTCTTTGTATTTTTATTTATACATGTATTTTGCAATCTCAATCTTACATATCGAACACAAAATACATCATTTATATCTCTCAGACATATTAAAAAGTAGTAACTTTGCACCCGCAAAACAATTATCACTCAACGAATAACATCTTTCATGACAACAGCCGAATTTATCGTTGCACATCGCACCGACGATCCTCGCCAGCTTGCTCTTCAGGCATCGCGTTTCCCGGACGTAGACATGCCCTATGCCCTCTCGCAGATACAGGGATGGCAGGCGGCAAGACGCAAGTTGCCGTCCTTCGCTGCCAACCAAGACATCGTCTATCCGCCACACCTCTCCATGGAGCAGTGTTCCTCGGAGGCTACGGCGCTGTATAAGGCTGAGGTTGTTCATCGGCTTTTAGATTCGTTTAAGGGCGAGGAAGATGCTTCGAATAAAGGCTACGGGGATTCCATGACGGACCTTACGGGCGGTTTCGGCGTTGATTTCTATTTCGTTTCGCGCCACTTCTGCCGTGCGCAATACACGGAGCGCAATGCCGAACTGTGCCAAGTAGTTGAGCATAACCTCAAGGTGCTCGGTGCCGACAACGCCTCGGTGGTGTGCGGTGATGCCGTTGAGCAGCTACGTACCATCGACCCTCAGACCCTTATATTCATCGACCCTGCACGCCGTGACGCCCACGGAGCACGAACCTTTGCCATTTCTGACTGTACGCCTGACGTAATGGAGCTGCTTCCTGACCTCCGTCGCAAGGCACGCTTCGTGATGATAAAGCTCTCGCCGATGCTCGACTGGCACAAAGCCGTCTCTGACCTCCATCCTCTTGTCACCGACGTCGACATCGTGGCAGTGGACGGAGAGTGTAAGGAACTCCTGCTCACGCTCGACATGAAGCGTGGCGATGCACATAAGGACGACAATACGCAAGCTGCCAAGCATGATTACGTAGGCGTAAGATGCGCCGACCTCCCCTCGTCATCCTTTGCTTTCCGCTATACATCAGACGGCGGTTATGCGATAGACGTACAGCATGCATCTCTGCAGGACGATATGACTTCTCAGAACGCAATGTTGTCGCCCCTTCTCACCCCAGACCACACCCCCTCTTACCTCTATGAGCCCAACGCTTCGGTCATGAAAGCTGGATGTTTCCGCGAGTTGGAGCTTACGTTCGGCGCCAGCCAGATAAGCGCCAACAGCCACCTCTTCACTTCCGAGCAGCTCATCCCGGGCTTCCCCGGCAGACGGTTTGCCATAGACACCGTCACGTCCTTCAACAAACGGCAGTTGAAAGAGGCGCTGCGCGATGTCACTAATGCCAACATCACCGTGCGCAATTTCCCCATGACCGTGGCTGTATTGCGCAAGAAGCTGAAGCTGAAAGACGGCGGCAACACCTACATCTTCGCCACCACCACAGACGGCGGCGAGCATGTGCTTTTCATAACGCATAAGGAGTGACATAAAGCAGAGAAAAACGGGCTTAACAGTCTAAAACAGCCTGAATAACAACAAATCTAAGACAAAGGTTCGTCCGTTTGGGCATTTTTCAGTATATTTGCAAATTAAGACATTACATAAGACTTTATAAAAGAAAGTGATACGGCTCCGAAACGCCCCAAGCATGCCGGAGCGATATATCAACAAAAAAGAAGAAAACAGCATGTCAGCAATAGAAATCAAGAAAGTGGAGTCGCGACGCGACTTGAGAACGTTCATCGAGTTCCATTACGACCTCTATGAAGGCAATCCCTATGATGCGCCTAACCTCTACACTGACGAGGTGAACACGCTCCGCAAGGACAAGAACGCAGCATTCGACTTCTGCGAGGCAGAATACTTCATCGCCTACCGTGACGGCAAGGTGGTAGGCCGTGTGGCTGCCATCATCAACAACAGCGCCAACGAGAAGTGGCAGATAAAGGCGGTCCGCTTCGGATGGATTGACTTTGTGGACGACATCGAGGTGTCAAAAGCTCTGCTCAAGGCGGTGGAAGACTACGGACGTTCCAAGGGAATGACCGAGATTGTAGGCCCGCTCGGATTCACCGACATGGACCCTGAGGGAATGCTCATCAAAGGATTTGAGGAGCTTGGCACACAGGCCACAGCCTACAACTACGCCTATTACCCCGAGCACATGGAGCGCATGGGCGGCTGGGTGAAAGACAACGACTACGTGGAGTATAAGCTCTACGTGCCCGAGAAGATGCCGGAGAAGTACGCCAAGGTGGCGGAGATGATTCAGAAGCGATATAATCTCCACATCAAGAAACTCAAAAAGGACGAGATTTTCGGCGAAAACGGATACGGACAGCGCATCTTCGACGTCATCAACGCCACGTTCAAGGACCTCTACGGATATTCTACGCTTACACAGCGCCAGATCGACCAGTACGTCAAGATGTATCTGCCGATGATTGACCTCAGTCTCGTTTCGCTCATCGAGGACTGGAACACGCCCGACCATAAGCTCATCGGTGTGGGCATCACGCTGCCGTCGCTGACCAGAGCGCTCCAGAAGTGCCGCCGCGGCCGCCTCTTCCCCTTCGGATGGATTCACATCCTCCGTGCCTTGAAGCAGCACAAGACCAAGGTTGTGGACCTGCTGCTCGTAGGCGTTCTGCCCGAATATCGCTCAAAGGGCGCCAACGCTCTCCTCTTTTACGACCTCATCCCAAGATATCAGAAGTATGGCTTCGAGTGGGGCGAGACGCATGTCGAGATGGAGACCAACGAGAAGGTGCAGGGACAGTGGCAGTATCTCGAGCGTGAGTGCCACAAGAGAAGACGCTGCTATAAGAAACCTATCCAGTAAGAACATCAACATCCCGACAACTAACAAACAGATATGGAAGAAGAAATCCAGAAACCAACAGTACAATATACCGACGACAACATCCGACACCTCTCCGACATGGAGCATGTCCGCACGCGTCCGGGTATGTACATCGGACGACTCGGCGACGGCAACCTGCCTGAGGACGGCATCTACGTCCTGCTGAAGGAGGTGGTGGACAACTCCATCGACGAGTTTAAGATGAACGCCGGAAAGCGCATCGAAGTGGACGTGGAGGAGCGCAAGAGCGTTTCCGTCCGCGACTACGGACGCGGCATCCCGCAGGGCAAGCTCGTTGAGGCGGTCAGCATGCTCAACACCGGAGGAAAATACGACTCGAAGGCGTTCAAGAAGAGCGTGGGTCTGAACGGTGTGGGCGTCAAGGCGGTCAATGCGCTCAGCTCCCGCTTCGAGGTACGCTCTTACCGTGACGGCACGGTGAGGGCGCTCGTCTTTGAGCGTGGCGTGCTGAAGAGCGACGTCACGGAGCCAACGGAGGACGAGAACGGAACGTACATCTTCTTCCAGCCTGACCCTACACTCTTCGTCGGCTACTCGTTCCATGACGACTTCGTGGAGACGATGCTCCGCAACTACACCTATCTCAACTCTGGTCTGACCATAATGTATAACGGTAGGCGAATCATGTCGCGCAACGGACTTGCCGACCTGCTCACAGACACGATGACCACCGAACCGCTCTATCCCATCATACACATGAAGGGCGAGGACATCGAGATAGCCTTCACGCATACCGACCAGTACGGCGAGGAATATCATTCCTTCGTCAACGGACAGCACACCACGCAGGGCGGCACCCATCAGAGCGCCTTCAAGGAGCACATCGCACGCACCATAAAGGAGTTTTTCTCGAAGAACTACGAGTTTACGGACATCCGTAACGGCCTCGTGGCTGCCATCGCCATCAACGTGGAGGAGCCGATGTTCGAGTCGCAGACCAAGATTAAGCTCGGATCTTTGCAGATGGCTCCGGGCGGAGAGAGCATCAACAAGTATGTGGGCGACTTCATCAAGCAGGAGGTGGACAACTATCTGCACATCCATGCCGACGTGGCAGAGGTGATGCAGCAGAAGATTTCAAGCAGCGAGAAGGAGCGAAAGGCAATGGCTGGCGTAACGAAGATAGCGCGTGAGCGAGCCAAGAAAGCCAATCTGCATAACCGCAAGCTGCGCGACTGCCGCATACATTACTCCGATGCCAAGAACGACCGCAAGGAAGACTCTGCCATATTCATCACCGAGGGCGATTCTGCCAGCGGTTCAATAACGAAGAGTCGCGACGTCAACACGCAGGCTGTGTTCTCCCTGCGAGGCAAGCCGCTCAACTCGTACGGACTGACCAAGAAGGTGGTATACGAGAATGAAGAGTTCAATCTGCTCCAGGCAGCCCTCGACATCGAGGACGGACTCGACACATTGCGTTACAATAAGGTGATTGTTGCGACCGATGCCGATGTCGACGGCATGCACATCCGCCTTCTCATCATCACCTTCTTCCTCCAGTTCTTCCCCGACTTGATAAAGAAAGGACACGTCTACGTGCTCCAGACACCGCTCTTCCGCGTCCGCAACCGACGCACGAAGATAAAGAACAAGAAGGTGGTGGCTGAGGCAGACGCACGTCTCACGGGCAAGGAACGCAAGAGCGACTTCATCACACGTTACAGCTACAGTGAGGAGGAGCGCCTGCAAGCCATCCGCGACCTCGGTCCGGACCCTGAGATAACCCGATTTAAAGGTCTTGGTGAGATTTCGCCCGACGAGTTCGCTCACTTCATCGGACCCGATATGAGGCTCGAGCAGGTGACGCTGCACAAGACAGACCAGGTGCAGAAGCTCCTTGAATACTACATGGGAAAGAACACCATGGAACGACAGAACTTCATCATCGACAATCTTGTCGTGGAGGAGGACTTGCCCGAGGAGGAGATTTTAAATGATTAAACTTATGATTTCCTCCTACATTTTAATTAGTAAAAAATGAAACGACTGAAATACATTCTTCTTATGCTGCCACTGCTTGTGGCAGCCATTGCCTCGGCACAGCACGACAATCCGCTGCGTAAACTGCAGATTGCCGAGCTTGCCATCAATCGTCTTTACGTCGACACGCTCAACGAGGACAAGCTTGTGGAGGACGCCATACGCGGCATGCTCAAGGGACTCGATCCTCACTCTTCATACACCACAGCCAAGGAGACGAAGGCTCTCAACGAACCTCTGCAGGGATCGTTTGACGGCATCGGCATCCAGTTTAATATGGTGAGCGATACGCTCCTCGTCATCCAGCCCGTATCGAAGGGTCCGTCCGAGAAGGTGGGCATCCTCGCCGGCGACCGCATCATCACCGTCAACGACACCACCATAGCCGGTGTGAAGATGGATCGTTCTGATATCATGCGCCGTCTGCGCGGCAAGCGCGGCACAAAGGTCAGTCTTGGTGTCATGCGCCGTGGCGTGAAGGAGATGCTCCATTTCACCGTTGCCCGCGCCAAGATACCCGTCTACACGCTGGACGCTTATTATATGATTCGTCCGCACGTGGGCTATATCCGCATCGGATCGTTCGGTGCCACGACGTACGGCGAGTTTGTCACTGCCACCGACTCCCTGAAGCGTGCCGGCATGAAGAGCCTTATCCTCGACCTTCAGGACAACGGAGGCGGATATCTGAAGGCTGCCGTCGACATAGCCAACGAGTTGCTACGCAAGGGTGACCTTATTGTATATACAGAGGGCAAGGCGCAGAGTCGCATGGAGTATAAGGCGGACGGAGGCGGCAAACTGCAGGACCTCAAGCTCTGCGTCCTCATCAACGAGTATTCTGCCTCGGCAGCAGAGATTGTCACGGGAGCCATGCAGGACCACGACCGCGCCACGGTCATCGGTCGCCGCTCTTTCGGCAAGGGACTGGTGCAGCGTCCGATAGAGTTTGAGGACGGTTCGATGATTCGTCTTACCATTGCGCATTACTACACTCCTGCCGGACGATGCATCCAGAAGCCATACGAGAAGGGCGACCGTGATGACTATGCCCATGATATCGAGAAGCGATTCAAGCACGGCGAGCTTTATTCTGCCGACTCCATCCGCTTCGCCGATTCGCTGAAGTGCCAGACGCTTCGCCGTCATCGCACGGTTTACGGAGGCGGTGGCATCATGCCAGACGACTTCGTGCCGTTGGACACCACACAGTTTACGGCTCTCCACCGTGCCCTCGTAGCCCGATCATTGGTCATCAACGCCACTCTGCGTTACACCGATGAGCATCGCAAGGAGCTTCGCCAGAAATATGCCTCCTTCGATGACTTCAACGCCAACTTCCAGATTCCTGCCTACGTTACGGACAGCATCATGGCTGAGGCTGCAAAGGCGAACGTCAAGCCGAAGGACGATGCAGAATTGGAGAAGACCATGCCAATGCTCCGTCAGCAGCTGAAGGCGCTCGTTGCCCGAGACATCTGGGACATGAACGAGTATTATCGCATCATGAACGAGGAGAACCGCATCGTCCGCCGTGCGGTGGAAACCATCAAGGAATGGAATAAATTCTGATGATTTGACATGCAGACATGTTCTTTAGACAAGAAGACATGCAGACAGGGTTTTTAGACATGCAGACATTTTTTTCTCACGGTACAAACTGTAGCAGCCGCAGCTTACATAGGAGCCTATGGAATCTAAAAATTCATGTCTTCATGTCTTCTTGTCTAAACCAACCTGTCTTCTTGTCACAAGACAAATATCGTACAAACAGTAAGAATGTGTTACAAAATAAAAATCGGTTTTAGAGATTTGTCTTGCTGTTTTAGTGGGGTTTTGTATCGTTTTTAACCCTATAATATACAGGAAAAGCCTCTCTTGCCTTCCAATACAGCCACTGTTGGAAGGCAAGGGAGGCTTTTTTGTATGACAACAGAGGCTGTGATGGAGTGTAAAAGTGGCTCTATAGCAACCCTATAGTGCTTGTTTTCCTTCGTTTTTCTTTGCACATTTCTTTTCTTAAACGCATAATCAGCTATATATCAGCATACTATCGCTGCACGCTCAAAATTCGAAAATTTCGTACCAAGGATTTCTTAATGCGCTGAACGAGGAGTATTGAGCATTAGAAATGCAAATATTGTGTCTGTCGGCATGCTGTCCGCTTCACTTCCTATTATCTGTAAGCAAAAACGCCTTTCAACTTACATATTCTAAGTTCTAAACCTTTAATTTTGTTTAAATATTTTGTGTGTTCGGACACATACTATTGATATATATCAATAAAAGCGTATAGTGCATAACTTTTCAATGAAAATGTTTTGTAGGGTGGCGAGAAGGTAGTAATTTTGCAGTGTCAAAAGGTTAATAGATTGTTTAGGTTAGTAGTAATAGATTTAGGTTTTTAGTT
>ERZ1027255.294-NODE-294-length-18312-cov-5.963302_pt1 | contig 18312 bp, 14 predicted proteins | sample MGYA00519261_ERZ1027255 | MGnify/ENA primary metagenome ERZ1027255 (study PRJEB26926, sample SAMN06164399) | human gut metagenome | biome: ENVO:00009003; feature: ENVO:2100002; material: ENVO:00002003 | host: Homo sapiens | place: USA | collected 2012 ...
ACCTTGTGTTTTTTATGTTTTTCTTTTGTTGGCACAGTGATGCTTCGGCATCACTCATGATATAGTTTGGAGGATGGGTGTCGAGAGCAATGCTCTCGTAAATCCCATTCGCCAAACTATATCATGAACCCGAAGGGTGTGCCAACAAAAGGCATGTGGATAAAGGTTTTTGTCAAAGCCCTGCCTAAATTGATTCCAACAAAAAAGGAGAATGGGCTGTGAGAGTTTCTCATACAGCCCATTCTCCTTTTATTATAATATATCCTTTGTGATATTACTTCACAACCTTCTTGCCGTTAACGACGTAAACGCCCTGCGGGAGAACGTCGAAGTCTGTGCCTACGTATACACCAGATGTGGTGTAGATGCGGCCCTTGAGATTCGGCTTGTCAGCAGTAACACCGCTGATGCCGGTAGTGCCCTTAACAACGAGAACCTCGTCGAGGAAGTAACGCTTCTCGCCCTGGATGACGAGACGAACCTTACCCTTACCCTTCAGAGTGGTCTTGAAGTTGGTCCACTGGTTGTAAGTCATCTGGAAATCGTTCTGACCAAGCGTTGCCTCACCACCATCGACACCCACAACCGTGATATTCAGCTTGGTGCCGTCATCACCGTAAGGAGCACCCTTGAAGGTCAGGACAGCTTCGCCACCATCCTCAAGGTTGATGATAGGAGACTTCACAAGAGCCTGTGTGGAAGAGCTGTAACCAAAGCGTGCACACATGTAAGCGCCTTTCATGAAAGTGCCTTCCCATCCCGGAGTTGTAGGCTGGAAATCACCATTAGCAAACTTATTCGCTAACTTCGGCGGGATGAAGCCCTTATCGTCGTTACCGCCAATGCCGGCACAACGGTCGAAGGTCTCGTTAAGCAGAGTTCCCTCAACGATTTCACCACCCTTATTATAGTTAGAGAACCTGAAAGAAGCAACGCCATTCTCAACAGCCATATCGGTGATACCGATGTTCATCCTATTGGTGCCTTTGTTATCGTTGAAAGCCTCGCAATAAGGAGATGTGGCGTTGGTAAGCATCTTCTTGCTACCATAAGGCCAAGCATCACCGTCCTCAGTACTTGAAGAACGGTTGTTGTCGGCAGGAATAATGACAACACGTTCATGATCGTTAACACCGCTAACGATGGTGTTAGGACAGTTGTTTGCCCATACCACCGGAGAATAGTCGATGTGATTGATGATGATACCAGTGGAGGCGATAGTGGCATCCCATCCTGTCTGCTGACGGTTCTCGATGAGATAATACTCGTCTTCCCATTCGGGATTGTGGAAGATGTAAGCATTGCCGCCCTCGTTGAGCGACTTCATATCCTTTACTTCACAGTCGGAGTCGAGGACAATGGGGTCAATCCATCCTGCAGCATAACGCTCGTAAGCGGTGTAGCCGACGGGCTGGAAGCCGTCACCATTATAATTGCCTGAACACATAAGGTCCCAAGTTCCCATACCGTACTTGCCACCATAGTTGATGTCGTAGAGGTCAGGATAGCCAAGGCAGTGAGAGAACTCGTGGCAGATGGTGCCGATGCCAGCCACATTGCCCTTGTTGTCCTTCAACTCATTGGAGCAAGCATATACGTAAACTGTGGTACCGTCCTTGCCAAAATCTGTAGGCTTGGAGAGCTGCGACTTGTGAGGCCAGATGGTATCGGTGCTACCGCCAGTTGCCTGTCCCTCGCCGGCATAGATAACATAAACCTCTTCTACCTGACCATCGCCGTCCCAGTCGTACTGGCTGAAGTCGACACCCTCAGCTGCGGCTTTTGCGCAAGCAGAAGAAATCATTCCCTGCGGATTGGTATCATATCGCTGACCATTATAGTTCTCGTCCTTTCCGTAAGAAGCGTATGAACCAAGTGTGTAAGGACCTACTACGTCGAAGGTGATATTGAGCTTGCCAAGACTCTGGGCTGAGAAGTAGTCGCTGACAGAACCTTTGAAGTTGCCCTCGTTGAAATTCTTCTCGTTAGCCACACGGCTATAGAAAGCCTGCGGGTCCGACATAGAGAAGCTCATGTCTGAAAACTGAACAAGGATGATAAGACAACGCTTGTTGCCCTCATAATTGTTTATGGAGCGTCTCTTTGCCATGGCACGACGAGCGTCGGTGACGGTAGCACCAGCCTGACTACGAAGCTGAACTGCAGCCTCCTTGAGAGCGGGGAAATTGGCAGGAACGAGGTAGTCGTCCTGCTGTACATAACGATTGCCGTTGGCGTCCTGCCAATAGCTCAAGAACTCGTCGCCCTGGAGCTCCACCATCAGTGTGGTGCCGTCCTGAAGCTTGAGTTGCTTCCAGATGCCTTTCTTTGCAGGAGCAGCTACGGCGCTGACACCGGCAAGAGCACAGAAGCAGAGAGTAAGTAATCCTTTCTTCATTTTGTTATAGTTATTATTGTAAAGTTGTCTAAAAATAGTTTAAGAACTCTTTATGCCACCTTTTAAAACACGAAAAAGGAGAGAGGCAGTCCTACCAGTATGGCAGGACAACCTTACTCTCCTTTATGCATAGTTATCTCAAATTGAGAATCAGTGGCATAATGCCTTCATTTTTTTCAATAATCGTTAATTACTTAGCTTGCGTAAGAACGATGTCAGTATATTGGCCTGCAAAACCTGCTAACGAGCCAGTTGACTTCGGGAATACCGACAACAAAATACCAGATCCGGGAGTGAAAGTCACAGTTGTGAAATCGCTATCCCAGTAACCGAACAATGGTGAGTTGCTCTGATCAGCATTTCTAATCTTCACATCAGACTCACCGATTCCGTTAAATGTGTTAGTGAACCATGTGTAATCCTCAAGACAGTCGAAAGCCACGTAACCCTGCTTGGTCTTCTCACTATAAGAGAAGTCGAGCTTAATCTTATTGATACCTGTTCCGGAGAGACCCATAAAACCATCCATGTAAAGAACATAGCCATAATCATATTCATAATTCGGGTTATCGGTACCATCGTCAAGCTTCTTCTGAGGCTCAGAAATCTTCACCTTATAACTTACTTCAGTACCGTTACCATCCTTAGCAGTGAGCTTCCACTCACCCTGGAGACGGTCATAGGGCTGATCATCGTTATCAACGATTGTTACAGTAGTGGCATTCTGAGTGCCAATCTTGGCGCCCTTAGCCTCCTTAATGACAAACTGGAATGTGCGGTCATCGTTGATTACCCTATCATCAACGGCTCTGTACTCAACATAGCCAATCTCATCAGAAATAGTGATGGTCTTGTCAGCTACGTAGTAGTGAACGTCCTCCTTAGCAGGATTTTTGCCACACTCTTTAACTTCCATTGTGACGTACACCTTGCCATTGGTCTTTCCTGTAACCTTGATAGGTACCTTTACAGAACCAGCACTTTCCTTGGCAGAGAATGTGGGGCTTTCCATTTCAACCACCACGTCGCTGTTTGTGTTCTGCGTCTCTTTGTCATCACTGCAAGAGCCGAAGAAGGCAATGGCAGCTACGAGCAAAAATAACTTGAAATATTTCATATCTGTTTATTTGCTAATTGTTATTTATGAACTTTTATTAATAGCCAGGATTCTGCTGACCCTTAAGGTTCGGGTTAGAATCGAGCTCTCCCTTAGGAATCGGCCATGTAAGACGGTGGTCGCCAGCACCGTAGGAAAGACCGTTGGCTGCCTTCACAACATACTTGTAGATGTCGTAGCCATCCTCATTCGGGTCTGACACATAACGTTCAAAACCGATGTTGAGACGACGGAGATCGCTCCAACGCATACCCTCGCCAATGAACTCCTTGTCACGCTCTACCAATACTTCATCCAAAAGTTTCTGGGCATTGTCGTATGTCTGAGTCTCATAACCGTTGTAACGGTTAGCACAGAACTCATTCAGACGGGCAGGATTGTTATTGCCCATACGCGCATCTGCCTCGGCAGAAATGAGGTACATCTCAGAGAGACGAAGCGGCTTCACAAAGTTGACGAAGTTCTTCTTGTCACCAGTCTTCAAATCCATATTGCCAGGATACTTATTGAATACGTATGCTTCATAACCTACACCATGGATTGTAAGATTATCATAAGTGGTGAAGAATGCATCAAAGCGTACGTCACTACCCTTTTCAGATTGAGCATAGTTAAGCATGGTGCCGAAGGTCGGGATGTAGGCAGCAGACAACTCGTTGTCACTGAGGAACACACCACCGATGGAACCACCAAGCTCAGAAGGTTTGTCCATGAAAGGACGGAAGATTGCCTCTGTGCAATCAGAAGGCTTATCGTAATCATCTGTCCACATGTCCATATAATTAGAGAGATTGGCGAGAGAGTAGTTACCGTTTTCGATAACGTCCTCTGCCTTTGCCTTAGCAGTAGCCCAGTCGCCAGCAAGAAGAGCCACACGAGCCTGAAGTGCCTCCACAGCATAGCTTGAGAGGTAAGCAGCGCCCGGCTGGAGCAAAGCTGCAACGTCCTTGTTGTCTGTAGCCTCGTATGCCTTGAGGGCTGTGTAAGCCTCAGAGAGGTCCTTATTGATGAAGTCGAATGTCTCCTTCAATGTAGAACGGCTCGGATACTTGGTTACGTCACTTGTGGGATCGAATGTGGTTACGATAGGCAGACCAGTGGCCTTAGCCTCAGGACCACCCTTAACCTGTGTGTATGACTGGCAGTAGTGGTCAGCAAGCCAAAGATACATATAGGCACGAGTGAACTTTGCCTCGCCCTTATAACGCTCTGTTAACACCTTGTCATTCGCAGAGAGATCAGGCTTGGCTGCAAACTCATCACACTTAGCAATGATGGAATTGCAGGTAGCGATTGAGCCGTACGAACTTGCCCAGAAGCTTTCAATGTCACCATCGCTCGGCAAAATGGTTCCCTTTGAGAACATACCAAGCTGATTACCATTGGAGATAAGACCGATAAAGTGGTCCAACTGAATGTCAGTGGTATAAACCCATGAGCCAGATGTTACACTTCGGAGTGTTCCGTAAAGCTGAGTACGGAACATGGTGAGGTCATGCATCTTTGTAATAGCGGTGTTCTCGTCGAGTGCGCCATACGGAGCCTTGTCCATGTCGCATGACGTAAAGGTCACAGCGCCGAGAAGCATCAATGATAAATATATCTTCTTCATTATTTTATCCTTTTTATAATTTGTATGAAATTAGAATGTCAGCTCAGCACCGAACATGAACTGGCGAGTATTAGGATAGTTGAACTGAACCACATTGATATCTGGCTCCGGATCGTATCCCTCGAATGAAGTGATGGTGAAGAGGTTTCGTGCGATACCGAAAACCTTCAGACCCTTGATGTAGCGAGTAGGAGCAAGCCACTTCTTAGGCAGGTCGTACTGGAGGGTGAGAGTCTTCATACGGAGGAACGAAGCGTTCTGAATCATCTTGTCGTCGAACTGAATGTCATATCCATAAGCAGGGATGTCTGTCACCTGACCCGGTGTGGTCCAGATGTTGAGCATCTCTACGCGCTGGTTCCATGTGGTAGCGAAGTTAGCGTTCTGGATGAAGTAGTCGTCGTTCTGCATCATCCACTTGTCAGCTGCCCATGCGAAGTCAGCGATAACGCTCAAGCCCTTCCATGTAAAGTTGGTGCCGAAACCACCAATCCAAGGTGCATAGCGGTTCTTGCCTGTAAATACGGCGTCGCGCTCCTCGTTGTAAATCTTGGTAATGTTGCCGTCCTTGTCATACCACTGAGGCTCACCAGTACGTGGGTCAACACCTGCATTGCGTACAGAATAGAACTCACCGTAAGCATGTCCGATCTTGAGGTTAAGTCCTGTATTGGCAATCAGATACTCATCACGACCCTGGAAAAGCTCAGTAATCTCATTCTTGTTATAGCCTACGTTAGCTGTGAATGTCCAGTTGATGTCCTTTGTAGCAATAATCTGAACGTTAGCAGAAACCTCGAAACCTGTATTGGTCATAGCACCGATGTTACCCTGACCAGAACTCAAACCTGTGGTGTATGAGTAAGGAATAGACATAAGCATGTCGCTTGTCTTGTTGCGGTAGAAGTTGACATCGAGGTCGAGACGACGGAAGAGGCTTACGTTAAGACCGACATTAAGCTTGCTAACGGTCTCCCATGTGAGCTGATAGTTGGAAGCCTGAGCAATACCAATAGATTTCTGACCGTCGTACATGCCACCCAGACCATAGAGACCGAAGTAGCCGTATGTACCAGCGCCTGAGTCGTTACCAGTGGTACCGTAGTTGACACTCAGAGTAAGATTGTCAAGCCACTTAACGGGAGCGAGGAAGCTTTCCTTCTTAGCGTTCCACTTAGCACCTGCTGACCAGAATGTACCCCAACGATGGTCGGGAGCGAACTTAGAGCTACCGTCGCGACGGAGTGAACCGTAAACATAGTACTTCTCCTTGAAGTTGTACTCCAAGTTACCGAAGATAGAATTAGCGACAGCCTCTGAACGAGAGTCGCCCATGCTTTCGGGGTCTGCAAGAGTACCTGCAGAAAGGAGCATAAGACGTGAGTCAGTCTGACCACTTGTAGAAGCGCTGAATGAGCGTGAACGCTGGATGCGAGTCTCCTCACCAACGAGGAGGTTTACGTAGTGGTCACCAAAGTTCTTCTTCCACTCACCAGTGTGTGTAAGAGTGTAAGCATAGTAGCGTGAGAAGCCGTCAGCAAGCGAACCGTCTTGACTGTCGAGCTTCTGACCCATAGGAGTTATGATTTCTTCACGAGGAATATTGCCGACCTCTTGTGTTGTGTCGTATCCATAAAGTGACTGCTGGGCAGTAAAGGTAAGACCATCCATCGGAGTGAACACCTCATTGATACCGATATTGAGAGTTACCTGCTCTGCATCCTGCTTACGATACATGTCATAGAATTCAGGAGTAGGCATGTTTGTATAAAGCAAGCCATAAGCCTTACCGTCCTTAACGATATTGCCGTTCTCGTCGTAGTGATAATAGTAAGGAGCATCGAAAGGCATTGCCTGACGTGCGAATACGAGCGGGTTGGCAGAATATATACCAGAAGAAGCATTCCACTCACGATTAACCTTATAACGCTGGTCACCGAAGTTTGAGTTGAAGCCAACCTTGAAGAAACGGTTCAGACGTGCATTGATACGTGCTGCGAGAGTGTTACGCTGCATGCCTGAGCTTTGGATAAGACCCTCCTGCTCATGGTGGTTGAATGAAAGATAGTAGTTTACAGAGTTACCACCACCCTGCATCGTAGCGTTGATGTCTGATGTTGGAGCAGAGCTTGAGAGCATCTCGTCACGCCAGTTAGTGTTGATATGCTGAGCAGCCTTGCGAATTTCATCGTTCACGGGCTGACCGATCATATCGCGGAACTTAACATACTGCTGTGAGTTCATCATGGTAACACCGTCAGAAGTCGGTGTAGAGATACCATACTGAGCCTTTACAACCACCTGCGCAGACTCGTTGTACTTACCATTGCGAGATGTAATAACAATTACACCGTTGGCAGCACGCGAACCATAGATGGCTGTAGAAGCGGCGTCCTTGAGGACTGTGATGTTCGCAATGTCAGACGGGTTAAGAGTCTGGAAGAAGCTTGAGCTGATAGGAGCACCGTCGAGGATGAACAAAGGCTCATTGGAAGAGCTCATTGAGTTGACACCACGAAGACGGATGTTTGCAGAAACAGAAGGATCACCGGCTGAAGTCAAAACCGAAAGACCAGACACCTGACCTGCAAGAGCGTCGGTAAAGTTAGGAGTAGCAACAGTCTTCATCTTCTCGCCGCTCACTGTAGACACAGCGCCGACAACCGATCCGAGCTTCTTGGCCGAACCGTAACCGGTGATGATGACGTTCTCGAGCATGTGGCTGTCAGCATCGAGGATGACGGTCATCTTCGCAGAAGCCTTCACCTTCTTAGTTGTCATACCAATGTAAGAGAACTCCAATTCTGCATTGGCGTTCTTCAATTCAAGTGAGAAGTTACCGTCGATGTCAGTGATTGTACCGACTGCGTTGTTACCAACAACCTTGACAGTCGCGCCCATGATGGGTTCGCCGTCTTCAGAAGAGGTGACCGTACCAGTAACTCTTGTCTGTGCCATCGCCAGTCCTATACTTAGGAAAAGGCAGGCAAGAAAGGTCATGAGTCTTTTTTTCATAGAATCTCTCTCTTAATTAATGAAAATAATATTAATGTTTATTTTTGTTTCAGATTCAGTCATAACTACCAAAGACAAACCGAATGGCTCATTTTAAATCTATGTATGAATGGATTTTGTAGCCAAACGATAGCATAAACGCACCACACCCAACAAGGGCGAGGTCGTCGGTCGTCATTGTGTGATTTGTCCAGCGAGTTGCGATTTACGCATTATCCTGAGTAGTTATTATTTTGTGTCTTTAATGATCCTTCATTTATTCACATCTTTTACGAAACCGTGCAAAATGTTATACAATTTGAATATTGTTTTGCAAATTTAGATGTTTTTTAGAAGTTGGCAAAATATTTATATATAAAAAATTAGCTGTTTTGTCATTTTTCTTCTAAATCGTATGAATATGAATAATTTTTACTGAATTTTGCAATTATTCTTCTCTATTTGTATATAAACTGTAGTTTTTAGTTTGTTAACGTTCACAATATGTTGTGTGCCCACACTAACAAATAGCATCAGTATTGTAAGGAATAACTTTGTCACAAAACACGCCCTCATTAGTCGATAATTCGCTTCAGGTCAACAATAAAATGCAGCATTTATTTTGTGTTCTGACGTTTTTAATGTATTTTTGCAAAAAATAGAGATTTACCGCTAATGTGTATACCAATCAGACTAACACCTTAATATATATATACATCAGCACTGTCTCAGAAAATCTAAAGTTATGCAAACAAGATGTCACTTGTCAGTTCTCGCCCTTAAGCAGGCAGAGAAGTATGGAGAGCGCGAAGCCTTCACGTATAAGGATTTCGGCGGTTCGGTATGGAAGACCATGAGCTATAGTCGCTTCGCCACTCTTGTGAAGGAGGCCAGCAATGCCCTCCTCAATCTCGGCGCCAAGCCTCAGGACGCCATCGGCGTATTCTCGCAGAACTGCATCCAATACCTCATCACCGACTTCGGTGCCTACGGCGTGCGTGTCATGTCCGTACCGTTCTACGCGACCTCTTCCGAACAGCAGATACAATATATGATTAACGATGCGCAGATTCGCTTCCTCTTTGTCGGCGAGCAGGAGCAGTACGACAAGGCACACCGCATATTCCCGCTCTGCCATTCATTAGAGCGCATCATCGTATTCGATCGCAGCGTGCGAATCAGCTCGCACGACCCCGCAGCCCTCTACTTTGACGACTTCCTGAAGCTCGGTCAAGGACTGCCGCGCCAGACAGAAGTGGAGGCGCTTTACAAACAAGCCAACAATGAAGATATATGCAACATCCTCTACACGTCCGGCACAACCGGCGAGTCGAAGGGCGTGGTGCTGACATACGGACAGTATGACGCAGCCTTGATTGCAAACGACGAGGCTGTGCCCATCCGCGACAAGGACCGCGCCATACAGTTCCTGCCCGTTACGCACATTTTCGAACGCGGATGGTCTTACCTATGTTTCTCGGAAGGATCGCACATCATCATCAATACCGACCCGCACGAGATACAGCAGTCTATGCGTGAGACCCATCCCACCAGCATGTCGTCAGTGCCACGCTTCTGGGAGAAGGTTTATCAGGCAGTGAAGGACAAGATTGACCGTTCGAGCTCCATGCAGCAGAAGCTCTTCCGCCCCGCCCTTGAGGTGGGCCGCCGCTACAATGTGGACTGCAAGAGCCAGTGCCGCCGCCCGTCTCCGATATTAGCGATGGAATACAAGCTCATGGACAAGCTTGTCCTTCGTCTCGTCCGCAAGCAGATTGGCCTTGAGAACTCACACATCTTCCCGACAGCAGGAGCCACGGTTTCGCCGGAGGTGGAACGATTTGTCCACTCTGTAGGTATCAATATGGTTGTGGGCTACGGTCTGACGGAGAGTCTTGCCACCGTATCGTGCGACCGCGACAATATGCCTTACACTATCGGATCAGTGGGTCGCCCCATCAAGGGCATCGAGGTTAAGATCGGCGACAACGACGAGATTCTGCTCAAGGGTCCGACCATCACACGTGGATATTACAAGCGAGACGCTGCAAACGCAGCCGCCTTCACAGAGGACGGATTCTTCCGCACGGGAGACGCCGGCTACATGAAGAACGGCGAGTTGTTCCTCACGGACCGCATCAAGGACCTCTTCAAGACCAGCAACGGCAAGTATATCGCTCCGCAGATGATTGAGTCGCTCGTCCTCGTGGATAAGTTCGTCGACCAGATTGCCATCATCGCCAACGAGCGCAAGTTCGTTTCGGCACTCATCGTACCGGAGTTCCGCCTGCTCGAAGACTGGGCGAAGGACAACGGCGTAGAGGTGGAATCAAGAGAGCAGCTATGCCAGAATCCGAAGATCATAAAGATGATGACAGAGCGCATACACACACTGCAGCAGCAGCTTGCTCCCTACGAGCAGATAAAGCGCTTCACGCTCATCGCACACCACTTCTCTATGGAGAGCGGCGAGCTTACCAACACGCTCAAGATTCGCCGACCCGTAATCTACAAGAACTTCAAGGAAGTGATTGACAAGATGTATGAGTGTTAGGCGGCATTCTGCCGCAATTAGGAATTAGGAGTTAGGAATTAGGAATTGATAGATAATTCAAAAATCAAAACTCAGAAATGATAACAGCCGATCAGCTAAAAGATGTGATGGAGCGCACTGAAGCACTCCATCATTATCTTAATATCGACAAGAAACGCGTGGAGTTCGAGGAAGAACAGCTCCGCACCCAGGCTCCAGACTTCTGGGAAGACCAGAAGTACGCAGAGGAGCAGATGAAGAAAGTGAAGACGCTCGAGAAATGGATAAAAGGATATGAGAACGTGAAGCGTCTTGCAGACGAACTGCAGCTCGCCTTCGACTTCCATAAGGACGAACTCGTCACGGAAGAGGAAGTAGACGACGATTACGCCAAGGCGGTGAGCGCCATCGAAGACCTCGAGCTTATGAATATGCTCCGCCAGAAGGAGGACCCCATGGACTGCGTCATGAAGATCAACTCAGGTGCCGGCGGCACGGAGAGCCAGGACTGGGCGCAGATGCTTATGCGTATGTATATGCGCTGGGCGGAGGCTCACGGATATAAGGTGACCATCAGCAACATTCAGGAAGGCGACGAGGCAGGCATCAAGAGCGTAACCATGGAGATAGAGGGCGGCGAGTATGCCTACGGATTCCTCAAGAGCGAGAACGGCGTACACCGTCTCGTCCGCGTATCGCCATTCAATGCCCAGGGCAAGCGAATGACTTCCTTCGCATCCGTATTCGTATCGCCACTCGTAGACGACACCATCGAAGTGTATGTCGACCCGTCCAAGATATCTTGGGACCTCTTCCGTTCAGGCGGAGCCGGTGGTCAGAACGTCAACAAGGTGGAGACGGGCGTACGTCTCCGTTATCAGTACGTCGACCCCGACACTGGCGAGGAGGAGGAAATCCTCATCGAGAACACGGAGAGCCGCAAGCAGCTCGAAAACCGTAACAACGCCATGCGACTCCTCAAATCACAACTCTACGACCGCGCCATGAAGAAACGCCTTGAGGCGCAGGCTAAGATTGAGGCAGGCAAGAAGAAGATTGAATGGGGCAGTCAGATACGCTCCTATGTCTTTGACGACCGCCGCGTAAAGGACCACCGCACCAACTATCAGACCACGGACGTGGACGCTGTGATGGACGGCAAGATTGACGGATTCATAAAGGCATACCTCATGGAATTCCCGACAGTGGAAGACGCATAAGTCAGATATGTAAAAATCAAATCTTAAAAATCATACAACTATGAGCCAGCAAAGCAAAATCAAGCGTGAGAAATACGCTAAGGAACAGGAGAAGAAGGGAAAGAAAGTCGTGGAAAGCATTTTCTGGTTGCTCGTCCTCGGAGGAGCGGCTTTCGCCATCTGGACCTGCATGAACGCATAACAAAAAATGCAAGTAAACAAATAAAACATTAGGTAAGAAAATGAGCGGATTTGAAATAGAACGTAAATTCCTCATTCGGGAAGGCGGCAACTATAAGGATGCCGCCTTTTCGTGTAGTCGGATAAAGCAGGGATATATGCCCTGCGAAACTGCCACCGTACGTGTCCGTACCCGCGACGACAGCGCATGGCTGACCATCAAGAGCCACAGCGACGCAGCCGGACTCTCGCGCTACGAGTTTGAGAAAGAGATAACCATCGACGAAGCCGAGCACCTCTACCAGCTCTGCCGCGGAGGAGTGATCGACAAGAAGCGATGGCTGGTGAAGAGTGCGGACGGACGACACACCTTCGAGATTGACGAGTTCTTCGGCGACAACGAAGGACTGACAGTTGCAGAGGTGGAGCTTGGCGCGGAGGACGAAACCTTCGAGCGTCCCGACTTCCTCGGCGAGGAGGTGACGGGCGACCGCCGCTACTATAATTCAGAACTTATAAAATCGCCATACAGTACATGGGCTCATAATAAACAAAAGTAAGAAGATTATGGATAATAACACAACACCGGTGCTTCTGCTCACCGGATATCTTGGAAGCGGAAAGACAACACTCCTCAATCGTATACTTGCCAACAAGCAAGGCATCAAGTTCGCCGTCATCGTCAATGACATCGGCGAAGTGAACATCGACGCCACACTCATCGAGAAGGGTGGCATTGTGGGAGAGCAGGACGACAATCTCGTGGCTCTCCAGAACGGATGCATCTGCTGCACACTGAAGATGGACCTCGTACAGCAGCTCAGCGACATCGTGTCGCAGCAGCACTTCGACTATATTGTCATCGAAGCAAGCGGCATCTGCGAGCCGGCTCCAATCGCACAGACCATCAGCGCCTATCCGCGCATCTATCCCAACCTCGCCACTAAAGGCATTGCCAAACTCGACTCCATCGTCACCGTCGTTGACGCACTGCGCCTCAAGGACGAGTTTGCCGGAGGCGACGACCTCACAAAGGACAACATCGGTGAGGAAGACCTCGCCAGCCTCGTCATACAGCAGGTGGAGTTCTGCAACAAGATTCTCCTCAACAAGGCTTCGGAGGTCACTCCCGAAGAGCTGGCCCGCATAAAGGCTATACTGCGCGAGCTGCAGCCGCACGCAGACATCATCACATGCGACTATTGCGACGTCAATCTTGACAAGTTGCTCAACACCGACGAATTCAACTTCCAGAAGGTTGCCACATCAGCAAGATGGATTGAGGGCATCGAAAGCCAAGAAGAGGAGGAAGAGCATCACCACCATCATCACCATGACCACGACGATGACCACGAGGAGCATGACCACGAGGAAGGACATTGCCACCACCATCACCATCACGGGCTGGAGAACGAGGAAGAGGGCGAAGCTCTCGAATACGGCATCGGCACCTTCGTCTACAAGCGCCGCCGTCCGCTGGACATGAACAAGTTCGACTACGTTGTCACAAAGAAATGGCCTAAGAGCGTCATCCGCTGCAAGGGTCTCTGCTACTTCAAGGGCGAGGAGAACCTCTGCTACGTCTTCGAGCAGGCTGGCAAGCAGATTGAGATGCGCAACGCCGGACAGTGGTATGCCACAATGCCTGAGGAAGAGCTTCGCGAGGTGATGAAGCAGAATCCAGGACTGGCACGCGACTGGGACGACACTTACGGCGACCGCATGCAGAAGATTGTGTTCATCGGACAGAACATGAACCGTGAGGAGATAGAGAAAGACCTCGACTTCTGCCTCACCGACTAAAATACACGAATAAAGACATTACATTTATATATATAAGGTAACCAGATGAGACTCATCATTCGCATCACACGGACCACCATATCCTTCACGGCGCCCAACACCGTGATAGAGGGACAGACCGACTTCGAGCAGTACAGCATGAAGACGGGCATCTCCGTGGCTGCAAACATGAGGCAGGCGCTTGCCGACTGCCGACTGCTGCAGGTCCACACCTCGCCTACACAGAACGGACAGACCATGCCCTCGCAGTATCATCCCGTGTTCAGTCAGGTAAGGGTCTACGTCGATACGCCGCTCCTCCTCATACCCGCGGAGGAGTTCGACGCTGACGCCGCTCCCCTACTCTATCATCACGTCAACACCACCTGCGAGAACGACGACGTCGACACCGTACAGATTCCTGCCGCCAACGTCGTGGCAGCCTTCGCCGTGGGCAAGGACCTGCGCTTCGTGCTCACGGAGCGCTTCCTGCACGTCGAGTTCCTCCATCTGCTCGGTCCCGTCATAACGGAGTTCAGCCGCTTCGCCTCTGGAGGATTTCAGGAGAAGATGTTCTGCTACTTCCATGACCGCCGCGTCGACATCTTCTCGTTCCGCAAGGGCCGTCTGCGCATAAGCACCTCCTTCGAGATCTCCACAACCGAAGATTCAGCCTACTACATCCTCAACACATGGCAACAGTTGGGCATGCGCAAGACGGACGTACTCTGTCTGTCGGGCAACATCACCGGACACGAGGCGCTGCTCAACATGCTGAAGCAGTTCGTGCGAAACATCAAGCACGTCAACATCTGATTACACATTATAATATATATAGAAAAGAAGAACTATATGCGAATAATAACAGGAATATACAAGGGTCGCCACTTCGACATTCCCCGATCCTTCAAGGCACGACCCACCACCGACTTCGCCAAAGAGAACATCTTCAACGTCATCGGCGGATACGTCGACCTTGACGGTGCCAACGCCCTCGACCTCTTTGCAGGCACGGGCAGCATATCGCTCGAGATGCTGTCGCGCGGCTGCTCGCCGGTGATAAGCGTGGAGGCAGACCGCGACCACGCCTCGTTCATCCGCGAGTGTATGAAGAAGATATCTGCCGACCGCGACAACATCCTCATCCGCGGCGACGTCTTCCGCTTCATCCGCACCTGCAAGCAGCAGTTCGACCTCATCTTCGCCGACCCACCCTACGCCCTGCCCGAACTGCCCACCATTCCTAATCTCATCCTCGAAAAGAAGATGCTCAAGCCCGGCGGACTACTGGTCTTCGAGCATGGCAAGAAGAACGACTTCAGCTCCGTACCCGGCTTCATCGAACACAGAGCATACGGCAGCGTCAACTTCTCGCTGTTCAGAACACCAGAAGAAGAGTTTTGAATTAGGAGTTTTGAATTTTGAATTGCTCTTGGCTTCGCCTACGATTTTGAATTTTACAGTTTTAATTTTTATATAGGAGGCTGTGTCAAAACTCAATCAGCGCGGGCTGAAGGCCCAATAATCACATAGCCCAGGGCAGCGCCCTGGGGCTTAGAGGCATTTTACCAAGTCGCCCTGTAAGGGCAAAAGCGTTCTGCTTCAATGCTTTTGCCCTTACAGGGCGTCTTTGGTTTTTCTCTTCTTATTTCCCAGGGCGCTGCCCTGGGCTATTAGCTGCTGCCCTTTCAGGGCGTGCTACTGTGCTTTTGACACACTCTCCTATTAGCTACTGCCCTTTACCTTTCCGCTTCGCGCCGGTGACCGTTGGTTCAGGGCGTGCTACTGTACTTTTGACACAACCTCTTTGTTTATCCATATATCCTTTTTTATATTCTTCATAAACTAATTCGTTGATTTAATTTGTTGTTTTGCTGAGATTTATGTAATTTTGCCATCGTTACTTGCAAATCACAAAAATCAATATAATTATATGAAGAAAATCATCGCAATGCTCTCTTTGGCTCTTGCTGCAAGCACCACATTCGCTGTGCCCGCAAAGCAAGCCAAGAAAACACTGACGCTCGCTGACGGCACACAGGTAGTGGCCACGCTGATGGGCGACGAGTACATGAACTGGTGGCAGGCCGACAACGGAATGCGCTATGTGGAAAGCCAGGAAAACGAAGGCGTTTACGTGGCTGCCAACATGGACATTATGACTGCCACAGCCGAAATGCGCCGCGCTCAGGTGGGCGAAAAGCGCGCAAAGCGCCTCAACTCTGTAAGAAAAGCCGCCGACCTGTCAAGCTTTGGCGGACAGCAGAGAGTGCAGATTGGCGACGAGCACGTCACCTATGAAGGAAAGAAGAAGGGCATCATCATCCTCGTACAGTTCCCCAACCAGAAGTTCGAGGAAGGTCATGACAACGCATACTATAATATGGTGGCAAACGAGAAGGGACTCAAGCACAAGGACGGATACGTAGGATCTGTTAGCGACTACTTCCTCTCGCAGAGCAACGGCAAGTTTGAGCTCGACTTCGACATCGCCGGTCCGTACACACTCTCACATACCTCATCATACTACGGCAAGAATGACGGTGCCAACATCGATGTCAAAGTGGGATATATGATTCAGGAAGGCTGCGACGCTGCCGTGGCTGACGGATTCAACTTCAACGACTACGACTGGGACGGCGACGGCTATGCTGATCAGGTATTCGTGCTCTACGCCGGTCTCGGCGAGGCTTCAGGCGGTGACGCCAAGACTGTATGGCCGCACGAGTATCAGATCAGATACACATGCGTTGGCAAGGTGCTCAACTACACGGCAGAGGGCAAAGGCAAGGTGGACACTTACGCTTGCGCCAACGAAATGGAGCGCGTCATCAACGAATACACCGGCCAGTACACCAGCGACCAGAAGCTCGCAGGTATCGGAACCATCTGCCATGAGTTCTCACACTGCCTCGGATTCGCCGACATGTATGACACCACTGCAAACGGCGGCAACTATGGTATGGGCTTCTTTGACGTGATGAGCAGCGGATCATACAACGGAGGCGGCTTCATTCCCTGCAACTACAATGCTTACGAGCGTATCTATGCAGGATGGACAGAGCCTATCGTCCTCAAAGATCCTGCTTCTGTAGAGAAAATGATGAGTACAGAAGACTACGGCAGACCATTCATTATCTATAACGACAAGCATCCTGAGGAATTCTTCACTCTCGAGAACCGTGAGAAGAAGGGTTGGGACGCAGCTCTCTACGGAAGCGGCATGATGATTACACACGTAGACTATGACCAGAGTGTATGGGGCGTAAACCAGGTGAACGCTTCTGCATCTGACCACCAGCGCTGCACCATCTTCCACGCTGACAACGACGATAACGGACAAGATCTGGGAAGCATTCAGAACGACCTCTATCCCTACATGGTAAGCGGCGCGGTGATGAACGACGAGCTGACAGACGACTCACGCCCTGCAGCAAAGCTCTACAACAAGAACTCTGACGGCACAAAGTATATGGGCAAGCCTGTCACCGCCATCAGAAAGAACGCTGACGGCACCATGTCATTCGACTTTATGGGAGGCAGCGAGGAGAACATCCTTGACAATACCACTAAAAAGGAGGAAACTGCCATCAAGGACATCAAGGCTGACACACGCAAGGCAGACAACCGCGTATACAGCATCGACGGACGCTACCTCGGCGACGACATCAACGCTCTCGGAAAGGGCCTCTACATCGTAGGCGGCAAGAAGGAGCTCAAGACAAAGTAAGAAGCAACCTTTAATATAAAGCAAGTCGGAAGCAATCGGAAAACCATCCCTTTGCTTCCGACTTTTTTTATGCTGCATAAATTGCAGAATGCACACCATCACTCAGCCTAAAGGTAGATGCGTCGCAACCTCGGGAATGTATAAAACAAAAAAAAGAGTCACTCTATTGAGTAACTCTTTCTTTTGTGGTGCCACCAGGAATCGAACCGGGGACACAAGGATTTTCAGTCCTTTGCTCTACCAACTGAGCTATGGCACCTTGTTGCTTACTGTTTGTTTCTGCGTTAGCGTTGTTTCTTGTTTGCGAGTGCAAAGGTAGCAACTTTTATAATACCAGCCAAGCCTTTTGCAAAAAAAATTGCGAAAATCTTGAATTTTCTTTGTCTCCTTGGAAAATTACTGGATTTTACCCCTATTTTAGCACACCACCTTACCACTTTGTGCAACGAATAAGTATAAGTAATACTAAATTAATCAACCATAACACGCGACAGATACGACCTGCACGGCGAAAGCGGCGGTTAAAAGTAATTATGTCTTGTTCATCTTTATCCATGTCGCATTTTTTAAAAGAGATTATAGAATGGCCAAACAAGCCATAAGCGAATAATGACGAGTTATTTTTCTGCTGACGCAAAGAAATCTGCTTCTGCTCTCTCCGCGCACGCCTCTATGTTGTCTTTTACGATCTGAAACCTATAGAGCATACGCCACGTTGAACATCAAAGAGGATGTTGACAAATGATAGCGCTGTCTCTTATACACAT